>ENA-ORNW01001830-ORNW01001830.1-human-gut-metagenome-genome-assembly--contig:-NODE-1830-length-15319-cov-6.359342_pt1 | contig 15319 bp, 18 predicted proteins | sample MGYA00242121_ERZ509034 | MGnify/ENA primary metagenome ERZ509034 (study PRJEB26280, sample SAMEA2338689) | human gut metagenome | biome: human gut; feature: human-associated habitat; material: faeces... | reverse complement strand
ATTTCTATAAAGTCTATGAACGCTGGTGTCTGGATAACCTGGAAAAGCCGCTGGCTGCATCCACCTTTATCCACCATCTAAAAGACAATCAGAAAAGTCTGGGCATTGTCTATGATGATAAGTGCATCGGCACAAACCGGGGCTTTCACAATGTAGCCGTTGACCTGTTTTTACCCGTTGATGTTCCAAGTCCGTGGGATTAAAAATAAGAATCAACTTGAAAAAGCCCTGCTCAGCCTGCTCAGCCTGCTCACAGTGTGCAAAAAGTGCAGGATAAGCAGAGTGAGCAGGCAATTTTGAACTTACATCAAAAATAAAACATGGAGGGTTTTGCTTATGGGTTACGCCCGAAAGGACGTTGAAAGAACAAAAATGAACGCGAAAAAGTTTGTCCGCTATCAGGAAGGGGCTGAAAAATACAGTCTTGGTCTGACAAAATTTCAGGAGTTAGCAAAGGAAGCTAAAGCCGTTTATAAAATCGACAAGGTGGCGTTGGTCAACTGTGAGATTTTCGAGCGGTATCTGGAAACCTTCCGCATTGCATAAAAATAGGCCGGAGGAAAATCCCCCGGCCCCAGACCGCCCACAGTGTTGCGCTGCAGAGCAGCTCGTGGGAGAAGTCACCTTTATTCTATGCAAAATTAGAGCTTTTCTTTCCAGTCATCCCGGAAGCCGTAATAATCCATTCGCACAAACGGATATTTTTCCGTCAGAGCAATGACGGCTTCCTTCATTTCCGCAAAGTTCTCAGCAGGCAGAAGCCTTCTCATGACGAGGAAGAACCCAAAGAAATGCGCGTTATCCATCGTGCCATCCTCGCGGCGGATCAGCAACGCCTGTTCTTTCTTGTTGAGGGAAGGTTTTTGCTCAAAGAGACGATTGTAAATGCGACTTCCATGTGCGCAGAGATTGCGGATAATCGTCATGCTGTGCATATACTGCCCCAGAATTTCCGGGCCGCGATTCATGGTAAGCCCGAACTGATGGGCAATTGTTTCTTTGAGCGGACGTTCGGAAATGGAATACAGGAAAGAAATGTCGGAGATTGTCAGCAAATCAACGTAGGCCCAGAGCGGAATCTCTTGGTGCAGATCGTTGATGAAGTGCTTTAAGTAGGCTTCGTGGGCCAGCCGCTGCCGCTTCTGCTGGTTGGCTTTGTCGACGATTTCCTTATGTTTTGCTTGATTGGAGAAATTTGCGGCATCCAGATAACCCAACGGCCCATACACTTTTGTAAATTCATAGGCATAGATGGACTTTATCTGTACCTCAATGGTTTCGATATGGTGCAGGATGATATGACGGAACTCATGGTCGAAATTGTAAATGTCTTCGATATTTTGGAACGTGGCAGACTTCGCAAAAACATCGTTCTTGCGGAGCGTCAGAGAATAGCCGCTGACACGGTAATAATTGTTCCGCAGCAGAAAATCCTTTGCTTCGGCTTCATCCTCGATGGTAAGGCCGCGTGAACGAAGAATCTCGATTTGTTCGTCTATCGTTTTGAAGTCCTTGTCTGCCATGAAAAATCTCCTTTATAAGCAAAACGCCCCCAAGTGTGCATACGCTATGCGCAGAGGCCTGGGGGAGTTGTTACCATTATAATAGCAAATCAAGGACGAAATGTCAATGAGCAGAGTGTGAACTTTCGATTTTTCGTAAAAATTTTCAAGAAGGGCTTTTTACAGCTTGACTTCCTGTCACACGGAAAGTATACTGGTACTGTGGAGGTATGAGAGCAGCTATGGCAAAGATGGGACGACCAAAATCCGAAAATGCAAAAAAGAAAACCTTGAGCATTCGGGTGGAGGATGCTCTGTATGAACGTATCTGCACTTATGCCGAACAACATCAACTGACTGTAACAGAAGTTGTCTTGCAGGGGCTGGACAAAGTTTTGTCCGACCTTAAATAGTATCAAGCCCTTCTTCTTTCGGGAAGGAGAATTGATATGGCAACGACACGAAAAGACCTGCGGGGGCGTACCCTGCGAAAAGGTGAGATGCAGCGCAGCTCCGATAAGCGATATGCGTATTCTTACACGGACCCGCTGGGGCGGCGCAAATACATCTACGCAAATGACCTTGTGACCCTTCGGGAGAAGGAAGCACGGTTCACCAAAGACCAGATGGACGGTCTGGATATTTACGTTGCAGGCAAAGCAACGGTCAACTTTGTGTTTGACCGCTACATGAGCCTAAAAACGAATCTACGCCAGACCACCCGGAGCAACTATCTTTATATGTATGACCGCTTCATCCGCGATACCTTCGGCAAGAAGAAAATTGCAGAGATTCGGTATTCGGATGTGCTGCAATTCTACAATTACCTGTTGGATAAGCAGGGCTTGCAGACGAACACGCTCGAAAGCGTTCATACGCTGTTGCATCCCACCTTTCAGCTGGCGGTTCGGGATGAGATCGTCCGCAAGAATCCCACAGATGGTGTGATGGCAGAAATCAAGAAAAGTTCCGAGCAGACCACTGGTGTGCGTCATGCCCTGACGATTCCGCAGCAGCGGGCGTTCATGGAACATATCGCCAATCACCCGGTCTTCTGCCACTGGTGGCCGTTGTTCACGGTACTGCTGGGAACAGGCTGCCGCATTGGTGAAGCGTTGGGCTTGCGCTGGGATGATTTGGACTATGAGCGGCGCACTATCAGTATCAATCACAGTCTGGTCTATTACCCGGTGGGCGAAAGCCGCAATTCTGTTCTGCACATCTCGAAACCTAAAACGGAAGCAGGCGTTCGGACGATCCCTATGTTTGATACTGTGAAGGATGCCTTTGAAATGCTGCATGAGGAGCAGAAAGAATCCGGCTGGAACGATGTGGAGATTGATGGTATGACAGGCTTCATCTTCTGCAATCGTTTTGGTAACGTCCCGAATCCGCAATCTGTGAACCGCGCCATCAAGCGCATTATTGCAGACTACAACGCAGGCGAGGAAGTAGAAGCAAAGAAGCAGCATCGCGAAGCGGTTCTGCTGCCGGACTTTTCGGCACATCATCTGCGACACACGTTCTGCACAAGGCTTTGCGAAAAAGAGACCAACCTGAAGGTCATCCAATCGGTCATGGGGCATAAGGATATTCAGACCACGATGGACATTTATGCCGAGGCGACCGAGGAGAAAAAACAGGAATCATTTGAGCGTTTGGCTGCTACACTGGATATTTTTTGATAGCAAAAGAGGGCTCTTACTGAGCATTTTGTCTGACAGCAAAATTCTTCCAAGGACAGCAAATTGACAGCAAAACTACGAGAATGACGGCGAATCACGAAGGATTATAAATACCGGGAATGCAAGTAAAAACGCGATTGTGAAGCATCACGAAGCATTGTAAGCCGGTTCCGGAAAGTATCCCCACGATGAAGCCGATTGAGCAGTAAAATGCAAAATTGAAACGCAGATACGATGAAATTTTGAACTGATTTCAAGCGGTATCTGCGGTACTACACCACAACTACACCAATTTTGGGACGCTTTCCCGAAAAGGAGCCTTACAAAGCGGTGTGGTGTAAGAATCGAATAGGCGGATTGGTGTAGTAGGTACACCGAACTCCCAAAACGAAGATACGGCAGCTATGTTGCGAAAAACAACGTAGCTGCCGCTTTTTGTTTCATATAAGGATTTTATGCTACCAATCGGCGTTCCCTGCGGTTAAATCAGCTCGTCGCTGGTGATTATAAAATGCACCTTGATTCAGCATACGCCAAAATTTACGCCAATTTAGCGCAGTTCCTCAAGCAATGCCGTGCATCCTTCCAGTATATCCTGCCATGTGGCTTCAAAATCTCCCGTGAACCATGGGTCTGCCACTTCACGGGGATGATCCGTATGCGCCATCAGCAGCGAGACTTTATGCTGTGGGTCTCCGCCGACAAGCCGCAGGATGTCGCACAGATTACTTTCGTCCATGCCAATCAGATGATCATACCGTGCATAATCCAGCCGGGTCATCTGCCGGGCGGTCTTGCCGTTGCAGTCGATGCCATGTTCTGCCAGCTTCTGCCGTGCAGGAGGATAGACCGGATTTCCGATTTCCCATGCACTGGTGGCGGCTGATGCGATTTCAAATTGCTCGGATAGTCCTGCCTTGGACGTAAGGTCTTTCATCACATACTCCGCCATCGGGCTTCGGCAGATATTTCCGAGACAAACAAATAAGATCCTGGTCATGCCGGGTCGTTCTCCTTTTGGCTCACAAAAGCATAGCCGCCCTGCGTAGTGCGGATAAAGCTGCCGCAGCCGGCCAGCTTCTTTCGCAGATTGGAAACGGTATTTGCCACGACCTTTAAGGTGTCGTCACAGTTTTGTCCCCACACAGCACGGAAAAGCTTTTCTTTTGAGAAGATTTGTCCTTCGTGGGAGGCAAGCATCAGCAGCAAATCGAACTCCAGTCGTGTAAGGGAGACTTTTCTGTCGTTGCACGACACTTCGTGGGTCATTCCGTCCAGTGTAAGCCCCGGAAGAACCAACTTCTCCCATGAATCAATGGATATTTGCTCTGCCTCGATGTGCTCTCGTTCCAGAAGCATCCGGATCTTCTGCTCCAGTTCCGGGTCAGGCTGTCGGGTCTTTATAATGATCATGGCAAACTCCTGCGTGTATTTTACTCTGCGGCGGTATCCATTTCCCGGAGCAGGTTTACCATCTCGATGGCACTGACTGCACAGTCATAGCCTTTATTACCTGCTTTGGTGCCTGCCCGCTCGATGGCCTGTTCGATGTTTTCGGTGGTCAGAACACCAAAGAGGACGGGAACCCCGCTTTCTAGCGAGACCGTGGCAATGCCTTTGGAAACCTCATTGCACACATAGTCGTAATGGCTGGTAGAACCGCGAATTACGGCACCAAGGCAGATTACAGCATCGTACTTTCCGCTTTTTGCCATTTTAGAGGCAACCAGTGGGATCTCAAAAGCACCTGGAACCCATGCAACATGAACATCAGCGTCCTGCACATCGTGCCGGAGCAGGCCATCCATTGCTCCGCTCAGAAGTTTGGACGTGATAAATTCGTTGAAGCGGGCAGCTACGATACCGACCTTGATGTTCTGAGAAACCAGCTTGCCTTCAAATGTTTTCATTTTTAAATACCTCTTTCGTTGTTAATATTCCAGAAGATGTCCCATCCGTGCCTGCTTCGTTTTCAGGTAAAACAGGTCATACGGGGTCGCCGTCATCTGAATGGGTACGCGCTCGGAGATCTCCAGCCCAAACTCGGAGAGCTGATATACTTTGTCCGGGTTATTGGTAAGCAGGCGCAGGCTTTTTACGCCAAGTTCCCGGAGGATCTGTGCGCCGAGATAATACTCCCGTTCATCTCCATGGAACCCCAGAGCGAGATTGGCTTCCAGCGTATCCATGCCCTGCTCCTGAAGTTCATAGGCACGCAGCTTGTTGATCAGACCGATGCCCCGGCCTTCCTGCCGCATATAGAGCAGGATACCCCGGTCTTCTTTTTCGATCTGCGTCATGGCAGCGGCCAGCTGTTGGCCGCAGTCACAACGCAAAGAGCCAAATGTATCTCCTGTCAGGCATTCCGAGTGGACGCGGCACAGAATATCCTTTCCATCGCCAATCTCACCTTTTACCAGTGCAATGTGATGCTCTCCGTTCAGGCGGCTCACAAAACCATAAGCTCTGAAGGTGCCATACTTGGTGGGCAGGTTCACTGCCGTCACCTGATCGACCAGTTTATCGTGACACTTGCGGTACTCCTGTAAATCACGGATGGTGATGAATTTGATCTGGAAACGCTCTGCCAGCTTTGCCAGTTCAGCGGTGCGCATCATCGTGCCATCCTCCCGCATGATCTCGCAGCACAGGCCGCATTCTTTCAGCCCTGCCAGACGGCACAGGTCAACGGTTGCTTCCGTGTGACCGTTGCGCTCCAACACACCGTTCTTTTTTGCCAGAAGGGGGAACATATGGCCCGGTCTGCGGAAATCTTCTGCTTTTGCGTGATCGTCCACACAAGCCATCGCCGTAATGGAACGCTCTGCGGCAGAAATGCCCGTAGAAGTAGAAACGTGGTCGATGGACACCGTAAATGCCGTTTCATGGTTGTCGGTGTTATGTTGCACCATCTGCGGAAATTGCAGCTTCTGGACGAAAGCCTCGGACATCGGCATACAGATCAGACCTTTGCCGTGGGTCGCCATAAAGTTGACGTTTTCGGTGGTGGCAAATTCGGCAGCACAGATGAAGTCCCCCTCGTTTTCACGGTCGGGGTCATCCGTTACCAGAATGATTTTTCCTTGCTTCAGATCTTGCAAAGCTTCGGGAATGGTATTGAAGTTCATCGTAAACTCTCCTTAAAAGCCGCAGCGCAGCAGCATTTCTTTTGTGAGCGTGTTTTGCTTCGGTGTTTCTGATGGAAGCAGCCTCTCGATATATTTTCCAACAACATCGGTTTCCAAATTGACAAAATCCCCTTTGTGCCGTTGGTTCAGGTTCGTCTGACGGACGGTGTGCGGTATCGTGGACACGGAAAAGCCCGTAGGTTCCACCGCAGCCACGGTCAGGCTGATACCGTCTATTGTGATAGAGCCTTTTTCAACGACATAGCGAAGGATCGCAGGATCTGCATGAATGGTGTACCAGATAGCCGTATCGTCTTTTCGGATATTAGCAATGCGTCCGACGCCATCCACATGGCCTGCTACGATGTGTCCGCCAAAACGTCCGTTGGCCGGCATGGCACGTTCCAGATTGACAGCACTTCCAACGGTGAGCTGTGCAAGTGCAGAGCGGTTCAAGGTCTCGTGCATGACATCCGCAGCAAAGCTATCCGGGAAGAGCTGCCTGACGGTCAGACAGATGCCGTTGACGGCGATGCTGTCACCAATTCTGGTTTCTTCCAGAACCGTTTTTGCACGAACAGTCAGTACGGCAGAATGCTGTCCCCGATTGATGGATTTTATTGTTCCGACTTCTTCCACGATTCCGGTAAACACGGGTACTCCACCTCACTTTCGATCAGGAAATCTTTGCCAAGCTGTTCCAATCGGCTGTTCTTCAGGCGGAATGCAGCATCCGGAAGCGGGACACCTGCACCCTCAATGGGTGCTTTGGCATCCCTTCCTCCGAACAGCTTCGGGGCAATGTAAGCCTGTACCTGCTGCACGATGCCGCTTTCCAGTGCAGACCAGTTCAAGGTTCCGCCGCCTTCCAGCAGAATGCTGTCGATCTGCTCCTGCCCCAGCTGTTCCATCAGTTGCAGAAGATTCACATGACCGCAATGCGCTTCCAGACAAAGGACCCGGCACCCGGCCTGTTGATATGCCGCCTGCTTCTCCGGGTCGCCGCAGCAGGTCGCAAGAATGGTCGGAACCTGTTTGGCGGTCATGACCACCTGTGATTGCAGCGGTGTCCGCAAATGTGTATCACAGATGATCCGGACGGGATCACGGCCACCCTCTATCCGGCAGGTCAGCAGCGGGTCATCTGCTAGGATGGTTCCGACTCCCACCATAATGCCGCGGAATCGGTGTCGCTGCCGTTGAACATGATTCCGGGCAATTTCCCCGGTGATCCATTTGGAAGCGCCTGTGTATGTGGCGATTTTTCCGTCCATCGTCATGGCGTATTTCATGGAAACGAAGGGGCGTTTTGTGGTGATATAGTGGAAGAACACCTTGTTCAGCGCATCGCATTCCTCTTGCAGAACATTTTCGGTCACATCTATGCCGTGTGCGCGCAGGATTGCAATTCCTTTTCCAGCCACCAGCGGATTCGGGTCAGCAGAACCCACGACCACCCGGTGAATGCCCGCGTCCAGAATTGCATCCACGCAGGGCGGCTGCTTTCCGTAATGGCAGCACGGCTCCAATGTCACATACAGGGTCGCTCCCTGCGGATCTTCGGTGCAGGATGCCAGCGCATTGCGCTCCGCATGAGCCTGACCGTATCTCTGGTGCCAGCCCTGTCCGATGATCCTGCCCTCTTTTACGACCACGGCACCCACCATCGGGTTGGGAGACGTCCATCCGCAACCCTTTTTTGCAAGCTGCAAAGCCAGACGCATATACTCTTTGTCGTTCATCGTGTCGCCTCCAAAAGAAAAAGCCCTGAACAAAAACGTTCAGGGCAAGCCGAAAAGACACAAGGGACCCTTGTGCAAAAAAGAAAGCTCCAGAATGCAAACGCATCCCAGAGCAGCCTCCACAAGCGCAGAACCGTGCGGGCTCTGCGCTTGGTATCTTCTTTCATCCAGACTGTACTGTCGGCTTCGGAGTTTCACCGAATCATGCCTTACGGCTCGTGGGCTGTACCACCGGTAGGGAATCGCACCCTGCCCTGAAGATTTCTGATTCAATTACAGCGGCATTATAGCACGGCTCCTTTCGGATTGCAAGGGCATTCTGCAAACCGGGACGAAACCGGGATGAAGATGGGTACGAAACTTTTTGACTATTATTGCCTTGTCAAGAGGGCTGGCACTGTCCAGCCCTCTCTCTTTTTGCCAAAGTTTCCCTCGTTTTTTTCTTGCACACTGCCGAAAGTGACGTATTCTCAAAAGTTCGCGTTTGCGCAGCGCAGCGGAGCAATGAAAGCCCCAGTGGGGCTTTTAAGCGACCGAACGGTCTTGCGCAGCAAGATGGAGGGGGGGGGCCCGCCCCGACAAGTTCGCGTTTGGTGTAAGAATCGGGCGTGTGGTGGATGCGTGTAGACCTGTAAAGGGCTGCATCAGGAAGTAGCTTTATCCGATCCTCCCATGCGGTGGTCATCAGGACGTAGGACTCCTCTGCCAGCTCATGGTCAAAGCTTGCGCGGACGCGGACGATCTCATCGGTCACAAAGCAGACCTTGACATTAGCGTTATCAGTATGCAGCAGGAAAGCGCCGTTCTTGCGCTCCATGCCGGTAAAACGGGAGCAGATCTCCATAGCTTTTACTCCTCTCAGTTGATTTTTGATAAAAAATGCCCCCATTCCCCTTCAGATGCAGGATATCTTCAGAGAAATGGGGGCAACGTATTCGTTGCTTTACCCGGAACAGTCAGGGATTAGAACACCCAGCAGCACCAGTGTGCTGGTCGCGCGCGCGGTGGTCTACCTGCAAACGCATTATCAGAACCCGACCCTTACCACCGCGCAGCTGGCGCAGGAGCTTTACGCCAGCCGGGAGCACCTTTCCCGTGCGTTCAAGGAGTGCACCATGGAGAGTATCCACAACTACCTGATCTATCTGCGGATGCAGCACTGCCGCAAGGCGCTGGAAGAGGGCGTTTCCGTCCTGAATGCCTGCACCGAAAGCGGCTTTCCGGATTACAGCAGCTTCCTGAAAACCTTCCGCCGTCTGTACGGCATCACCCCCACCGAATACCGCGCACAGCACCGGACAATGGTGCGTTAAAAGCTGCGGCAGGAGAATACGAAAATTTTTCTCAAAAAGGGTTGACATTCTACCCGCTCTGTGGTATTATACTTGAGCAGTCAGCGAGAGCCGCTGAAAAGCAAAAAAGTAAATATCGCGGGGTGGAGCAGTCTGGTAGCTCGTCGGGCTCATAACCCGAAGGTCGTTGGTTCAAATCCGGCCCCCGCAACCACCAAGCAGGTTGAATTTTTTAAATTCAACCTGCTTTTTTGTGTTCACATCAAAGTGGGCTGCGCCGCCCTCGCTACGGGCAGCGCAGCCGAAGTAGTATGTGTTTGTCATGCATTTATCATACTGGCTTTGCCGCAGAAGGCGTTAGAAGATTTTCAAGGTAAAAACGGTCATTTTTGCAATTTTGCGCGATTGCGTCTGCACCGCATCCGGAGGATATCGTGCTTGTTGCCCGGCAAAAAGAATAAAACTTTCCCATTTTATAATAAGAACGTTCTGGCAAAGACCGTCTTTTTCTGTTATACTCTAGCCAATGAATACAGCTGTAACAGGAGGATGTTATGGAAAAGAATGTACTGAACACCGATCTCACCGGCAAGGTGGCTGTCGTCACCGGCGCAAGCGGGACGCTGTGCTCCATTTTTGCCAAGGCGCTGGCACGGGCGGGCGCAAAGGTGGCGCTGCTGGGCCGCAACATGGATAAGCTCAAGGAGCTTGCGGACGAGATCGAAGCCGAGGGCGGCACCGCCAAGGGCTACACCTGCAACGTGATGAACAAGGCCAACTGCCTGCAGGTAGCCGAGGATGTGCTGGCAGACTTTGGCCCCTGCGATATCCTTGTGAACGGTGCCGGCGGCAACAACGCCCGCGCCAACACGGACAAGGAATATTTTGAGATGGCCGATCTGGAAAGCGACACCGTCACCTTCTTTGACCTGGATGAAAGCGGCGTGGAGATGGTGTTCAACCTGAACTTCATCGGCACCCTGCTGCCCACGCAGGCCTTTGCACGGCAGATGGTAGGGCGCGAGGGCTGCAACATCCTGAACATTTCCAGCATGAACGCCTACCTGCCCCTGACCAAGATCCCTGCCTACTCCGGCTCCAAGGCTGCTGTGACCAACTTTACCCAGTGGCTGGCGGTGCACTTCAGCAAGGTGGGCATCCGGGTCAACGCCATTGCCCCGGGCTTTTTTGCCAGCGAGCAGAACGCAAAGCTGCTCTTCAACGAGGACGGCACCCCCACCGACCGCACCAAAAAGATCCTTGCCGCCACCCCCATGGGACACTTTGGCGACAGCGAAAAGGACCTTGTGGGCGCGCTGCTGTTCCTGTTGAACAATGAGGCAGCCGGTTTCATCACCGGCATCTGCCTGCCGGTGGACGGCGGCTTCTCGGCCTATTCCGGCGTGTAATAAGTACTGCAAAATATACAAAACCACCCCTGTCTCCCGGTGCAGCAGCCCGGCGGGACAGGGGTGGTTTTTTCAACGGGGTTGAACAAAAGGCTTCCCCAGCCCGGGGGAAGCCTTTATGCGGAAAATGGATTTCTATGGGGTCACTTCTTCGGGTGCTTTTTGCGCCATGCAAGCGCCACGGCAACAGCAGCGCACGCCAGCACTGCCAGCGGCCAGACGGAGGCCAGCGCAACTACCAGCTGCTGCAAGCCATTCACAAAGTTGCCCCAGCCGGAGACAAGGGCCGTGCCGATGCGGGAGAAGAAGCCCTCGTCGGCGGGTGTGTAGGTCTGCACCTCGTTCAGGTCGATATACACGGTGCACTGCTGCACCTGATCGCTGTACCAGTCCAGCTGGCTCTGCCAGCTCTCGATCTGGGACTGCACTTCGGTAAGGGAGTCCTCGATCTGCAGCAGGTCGGAAAGATTTTCGGCCTTTGCCTGCAATTGCTGTAAGCGGGTGCGCTGTGCCTGCAGGTTAGAAAGCCGCGCGGACACGTCCATATACTGAGTGGTCACGTCATCGGCCTGCTGGCTGCGGTAGGTCACATTACCGGCAGCGGCCACAGCTTCCAGAAAGCTCTGGTAGTTGGCCTGCGGCACCCGGTAGGTCAGGCTTACGGAGCGGCTGGAACCGCTGCTGGAATATTCGCTGCTGGATTCCAGATAGCCGCCCGCTTCGGCAAGAGCGCTGTCCAGCGCACTGCGGGCTGCTTCGTAGTCCTTGCTTTCCAGCGTCAGGTTGGCAGTGTAGATGATCTTGGCGCTGTCCACCGCAGGGGCAGCAGCTTCGGTGCTGCCGGTGCCGCTGTACTCCGTTTCCAGAGAGCGGTCGTCTGCCTCCAGACTATAATTCACCGCCTCGGGGGTGCTGTCCAGCGCGGCGTGCTGGAGATCAAAACTGTCCGATGCCACAGAAGCAGCAGAGCTGTTGGCAGCACCCTCGGCTGCGTACAGGGCGGGCGCGCTGCTTTTGGCGCTGCCCATCCCGATGCCCAGATGCAGGGTGCTGTAACCCAGCACACACACAGCCAGACAGGCGGCCAGCGTGCCCAGCTGCTTTACCGGGAAGTGGATGGGCTTTTTCTTCTTGGTTTCGGTGTTCAGGGGTGCTGCGGGTGCAGCGGCCTGCGGGGCAGGGGCGGCCATCATGGGCTCAGCCTTTTCCTCCGCAGTCAGGGTGTCGGTCATGGCCAGCAGTTTTGCCTTCAGATCGTCCGGGGCAGTCAGGTCATCGACCTCCATCTTATATTCATACCACCTCATCTTCGATCTCCTCCTTCAGCATCGTATGTAACTGTGCCCGTGCGCGCCGCAGCCAGCTTAGTACCGTGTTTGTGGGCACCGCCATCATCCGCCCGATCTCTGCCGCAGTGTATCCTTCGTAGTAATGCAGATAGATGGCATTGCGATAGTTTTCCGGCAGCGTGCGGATGGCATCCAGCACGCTGCCGTCCTCCGCAAGGACATCGGGGGCGGGCAGGTTCTCGTCCAGCTCGGTGTCCTTTTGGTGGGCGGCGCGGGTCAGGTCCCGGCAGCGGTTGATGGCCACCCGCAGCAGCCATGCTTTGAGATGCTCCTCACTCTCAAAGATGCCGTTGTAGTGCAGCAGTTTTTCAAACACATCCTGCACCACATCCTCAGCATCGGCTGTGCAGCGGCAATTATGTACCGCAGTGCGGTAGACGGTGTCGCTGTAACGCTGCACCGCCAAGGTAAATACTTCGTTTCTGGTCAGCTGTCCCATTGTTATAAACTCTCCTTGGATGCCCGGAAGCGGGCTTCTCGATGGAATGTTTGTGGTTCTCACGGGGACGTTCACTTGATATACGGCTCAGCATCCCCGATTATTGCAGAACAAAACCCGGTTCCTTCCATTTTTTGTGTACCGGACGCACCGGACCGCAAGGCACGTCCACGTTCTCCGACAGGGGTTGGATATCCTGCCGGTTTACCGGTCAGTATACCACGGAATCGCAGAAAGTAAAAGAGGGGAGGGTGCTCCTTCTTTATTTATAGACCCTTTGCAGCAGCGCCAGCCGCTCGGAGAGAAAGGTCTCGGCCTTGGGGTGATGTAGCCAGCATTTGCCATCGGTGCTGTGCACCAGTTTCTGCGCCAGTGCGGCGGGGGAAGTGTCGATGGCCATCACGTCCTGCGTGGTCAGTTGCAGGGTGAGCGCCGCCGGAACATCCGGCAGCGGCGGCAGCGGGTCCTCCCACACAAAGGGCGGCAGCAGCTGCACCGCCACGGTCAGGCGGGTACATTCCTCGGTCAGCAAAAGGGCGGCGGGGGCGCCGTCCGGTTGCACCTGCAAGCTGCTGTATAAAAGCTGCATCCGGGTAGGGGAGAGCAGCCGGGTCAGGCCCTCTGCCGGAGCAGCCGCAAGCTGTAAATACCCGGCGGCCTCCTCCCGGTAGATGCGCCGGGCAGGGGCTTGCAGCCCTGCGTAGAGGGCGGGCAGCATAAAGCTGCCGCTTTTTTCCAGCGCCTGCTGCGCCAGCAGATAGAACTCGGTCAGCGGGTACGCCGCGTCCGGCTGCGGCATCCCGAAATCTGGCCGTGATACATGACCTCCACCCATGGGAACCTCCTTGACAAAACACGATGGTGCGATTATACTATAAACAGAAGGGGCGCTGACTGCAAAGGTCAGCTTTCCATCCCGCATTAGTCAAAAGGATTGACCGCTAGTTTGGTAGACTGGGGCGGTCAATCTTTTTTGTTGTCATCGTTTTTCTTCTGCGAAGCTTTATCCATGACCTCAAGGGTCAGGCGAATTACCTCAATGATCAATCCCAACAGCGTAAGAATGACCATCAGCAGGTTCAGCATCTCCGACAGATCCATCTGACATCCCTCCCTTCGCCTTCAGGGCTTGGGGAGGCTTGGCTCAAAAAAGTTCTCCTCCCACAAGCCGCTGGTTCGTTCCATGTACAGGAAGAAGCAGTGCTGCGGGATGGGAAAGCATGACCACCGATTATGCAATCAGCGCCGTATTCTTAGAATATCATATTTTTTGACGGATTACAATATATCTATTGATTGTAAACCCTTTGCAAACTTTTCCGTTGACCTGCGGCGCACCGGTGCGGTATACTCGGGCACAGATGCCTTACAAAACGAAAAAACAGAGGGAAAACTGACCATGAAAGACAAAAAACTGACTACCTATCAGATGGCTGTCACCGCGGTGATGGCTGCCGTGCTGTGCGTGCTGGGCCCGCTGACCGTGCCTATCGGAGCCGTGCCCATCTCGCTGGCAAACTTTGTTATCTGCCTGACCGCATGGCTGCTGGGGCCGAAGTTCGGCACCCTGAGCGTGGTTATCTATCTGGCACTGGGCGCCATCGGTATTCCTGTGTTCTCCGGCTATGGTGCCGGCCTTGCCAAGCTGGCAGGCCCTACCGGCGGCTATCTGGTGGGCTATCTGCTGCTGGCCTTCATCGGCGGTATGTTCATTGAAAAGAGCAAGGGCAACCCGGTGGTCTCCGCTGTGGGTCTGGTGCTGGGCGATGCCGCCTGCTATGTGCTGGGCACCGCATGGTTCGTGTTCCAGATGCAGTGCGAGCTGGGCTACGCGCTGACCGTCTGCGTCTACCCCTTTATTGCGCTGGATCTTGCAAAGATCGTGGTGTCCTGCATCGTGGGTGCGCTGCTGCGTAAGCGCCTGACGCAGGCGGGCGTGCTGAAACTGCAGAATGCAGTTTCGGAATGATTGCTAAGCGGAAAATTATTTTCAGATAGAATAAGCCCGGAGGGTCTGCGAACCTTCCGGGCTTATCTCGTTATTCCTGATATCCCAAGGTGGCTGCCATGACCGCCTTGATGGTGTGCATCCGGTTCTCGGCCTCGTCAAACACGATGCTCTGGGGGCCTTCGAATACCTCGTCGGTCACCTCCATGGCGTCGCGGCCAAAGCGTTCGCCCATCTCCTTGCCCACGGTGGTCTTGTGGTCGTGGTAGGCGGGCAGGCAATGCATAAATACTGCATCCGGGCCTGCAATATTCATCAGATCCTGATTGATCTGGTAGGGGGCAAGGTCGTGGATGCGCTCCGCCCACACCTCAACCGGCTCACCCATGGACACCCACACATCGGTGTACAGCACGTCCGCGCCCTTTGCTGCCTTGACGGGATCCTCCTCAAAGGAGAGGGTCGCCCCGGTCTGGGCGGCAATGGCCTGACACTGCTCCACCAGTGCGGGATCCGGCTGGTACTTTTTGGGGGCGCAGGCAGTAAAGTGTAAGCCCATCTTGGCGCAGCCTACCATCAGGCTGTTGCCCATGTTGTAGCGGGCGTCGCCGAAGTAAACGAAGTGGATGCCCTTCAGATGGCCGAAATGCTCCTGAATAGTAAGGAAATCGGCCAGGATCTGAGTGGGGTGGAACTCGTTGGTCAGGCCGTTCCACACCGGAACACCGGCATAGTGCGCCAGCTCTTCCACGATCTGCTGGCCGTAGCCACGGTACTCGATGCCGTCAAACATCCGGCCCAGCACCCGGGCGGTGTCGGCGATGG
>ENA-ORNW01001824-ORNW01001824.1-human-gut-metagenome-genome-assembly--contig:-NODE-1824-length-15342-cov-14.764702_pt1 | contig 15342 bp, 12 predicted proteins | sample MGYA00242121_ERZ509034 | MGnify/ENA primary metagenome ERZ509034 (study PRJEB26280, sample SAMEA2338689) | human gut metagenome | biome: human gut; feature: human-associated habitat; material: faeces... | reverse complement strand
AGTGTTGGCTCCGCACGTGAAACAAATGCTAAATTAGCTGAAGCTTTAAAATAAGCTTTAATCGTTAATTTACAACGGAACAAAATATATCTATGAAATGCTCCCTTATAGTAAAGCACAATATACCTGCTTCCTATCAAGGGAGCATTTTTCACTAAATAGAAAATTATTTATTAATCGTTTAATTAATAAAACAGGTGATAATCATGACCCACTTTAATATATATGGAAAATATGAACCTATTCTCAATACAATATTAGATAATCTCGTTAATCAAATAAAAAATTACAATAAAATAGAAATGCAAAAAAGTGGCGAAAAAGCTTATGAACATCTGATTTATCGTGTAAAAGATAATGATAGTATGCTCGAAAAATGTACTCGCAAAAATCTACCTCAAACAACATATTCAGCTCTATACGATATCCAAGATGCCATTGGCATTCGAGTCATCTGTCGTTTTATTGATGATATCTATAAAAATATTAATTATTTGAAAGCACTGCCAAATTGTAAAATAATAAAAGAAAAAGACTATATTAAAAATGTAAAACCTAATGGTTATAGAAGTTATCATTTGATCCTTGAACTTACTGCTCCCTATGAAGATGTATCAGGAAACAATCCCGGTAAGTTTTTTGCTGAAGTCCAGTTGCGTACTATTGCTATGGATAGCTGGGCTAGTCTAGAACATCAAATGAAATATAAACATGATATAAAAAATCCAGAATTAATCGTTAAAGAATTAAAACGATGTGCTGATGAATTAGCTGCTTGTGATGTATCTATGCAGACTATTAGAAATTTAATTAACGCTGAAAATAAATCATAATAAAATAAGTCATAATATAAGGAGTATTTTTATGAAAGTATTACTCGCAGAAGATGAAAAAGATATGTCTAGTGCTTTAACTGCCATTTTACAACATTCAGGCTATGAAGTAGATAGTGTATATGATGGACGTGCTGCCATGGAATATGCTTTAAAAAATGTTTATGATTGTTTAATTTTTGATATTATGATGCCTAAAATGGATGGAATTGAAGCTTTAAAAATTATACGTCAAAAAGGTAATTTCACACCAGTAATCATGTTAACAGCAAAATCAGAAATTGATGATCGCATCACAGGACTTGATGCTGGTGCTGATGACTATTTAATGAAGCCATTTTCTGTTGGTGAATTATTAGCTCGTATTCGCTCTTTAACTCGTCGAAATACTCAATTTTCACCTTTAACTTTATCAGCAGGTTCTGTTCAATTAAACATTGAAGAGCAAAATCTTTCTTGTCAAAACTCTATCAGTCTAAATCATAAAGAAACAAAATTAATGAAACTCTTTATGACTAATATGGATAAATCCTTATCTACTAACCATATATTCTCAACAATATGGTCTGATGAAACAGATGCTGATGAAAATATTGTATGGATATATATTTCTTATTTACGTGAAAAATTAGAATCCATCAATGCTGATATTCAAATCATAGGTCAAAAAGGGCAAGATTTTTTATTAACTAATAAATAATTAATAATTTAATAAAAGAGTGTATTCATCATGAATGTAATAAAAAAGCTTCGACGAAAATTTATTTTAATCTCTACTGCTACAGTGATTATTATTGTTATTGGTGCTTTAAGTCTTATTACAAGTGTAGCTTATATTAGAATTAATGCTCAAATAGACTCATTCCTCATGTATATCTCACAAAATAATGGAAGAATTTCTGAACATAAACTTCCTCCTAATACTACGTGGTTTAGCGAAACAGATTGGACTGGCGATACACCTGATTTTCCTTATCAACTTCGCTATTTCAGCGTACTTATAGATGATAATAATTATGTTAAAGAAATCAATATAAAAAATATCGCTGCCTTTACTGAAGCAGAAGCCATTCAATATGCCCAAATGGCTATTCAAAAGGGTGAAGCTAATGGTAATTTTAAAAAAGATCGTGCTAGTTATGCTTATCAAATAACCACACGACCAAATGGAGATATTTTAATAGTTATTATGGACTGCACTCGTGATATGGCTATAATTCAGGATTTCATTGAAGATTCTATAGAATTGGGATTAATATGTATTCTCCTTTACATCCTAATCTTGGCTATACTAAGCAATCTTGCCATAAAGCCATTTATTCATAATATCGAAAATCAAAAAAGATTTATTACTAATGCAGGCCATGAATTAAAAACTCCAATAGCAATAATCTCTGCCAATACAGAAGCTATTGAACTTATCAATGGAAAAAATCAATGGACAGAAAATATTTTAAAACAAATTAAACGTTTATCAAAACTCATTAATGAACTCATTACTTTATCAAAAATGAGTGAATATGCTACAGAAAATCTTTTATTTAGTAATACTAATTTCTCTGAAATTGTAATTGAAGTGGCTAAATCATTTCAACAAATGGCAATAGATCAAGAAAAATCATTAAAATATCAAGTTAAACCTGATGTTTTTATTTTATCTGAATATAAATATCTCTATGAACTAGTAAATATTCTAATTGATAATGCTGTTAAATACTGCGATGATAATGGTCATATAGATGTAAAATTAGTTCAAGCCAAAAAGACAACAACTTTGTATATAACAAATGATTATATAAACGGTAGCCATATTGATTATTCTCGATTTTTTGAAAGATTTTATCGAGAAGATACCTCTCATAATAACGAAAAAGCCGGATATGGAATTGGACTTTCCATTGCGGAAGAACTTGTAAAATTACTAAAAGGCACTATAAAAGTTAGTTATAGTAAAGGTAAAATTACTTTTATTGTAAAATTTACAAATTAAATACTCATATATGTTAAAACAAAAGGGATAAATAGAAAATTTTCTATTTATCCCTTTTACTGTTCATACTAAAATTCTACTAAATAAGATCTATTCTAATTAATATAAATGCAATAATTTTGCTTTAACAATTCGTTTTACAGATTCATCAATACGTTCTTGACTAATCTCCCCACTATCAACAGCATCTAATAATCCAAGATAAACATCTTGTTGATGCCCATATTCATGGCATACAAGCACAATATCAGCACCAGCTTTTATAGCCTTTACTCCTATTGTTTTAAAATCATTATGATTTGCCACTGCTCCCATTTCCATATCATCTGTGATAATTATGCCTTTATATCCTAATTCATTACGCAATAAATCAGTCATAATCTTAGATGACAAGCTTGCAGGATGTTCTTCATCAAATGCAGGGTAATTTAAATGTGATACTAAAATAAAATAATCTTCCGGTTTATTTTCATTGATGATTGTTTTAAACGGTAAAATATCTTCCGCTATTAATATATCTTTTGACGCATCAATACTAGAACTTTCAACATGAGAATCAACTTGACCTTTACCTATACCAGGAAAATGCTTCAAGCTATATATGATATTTTCTTGTTGATAACCTGTAGCTGCTGCCCTTACAAAATTTATCACTGTATTTACATCCCTACTGTATGAACGGTTATCATTAGAACCTACATCAGCAACTGGAGCAAAATTCACATTAATTCCCATTTCTTTGAGTGATTTAGCTGTTTTTATAGCCCAAGTTTTAGCTTGTTCAGTATCACCTGTTGCACCAATTTCTTTTTGTGATGGTGGTGGTGTTAATTTTTCTGCCATACGTACCACATCGCCCCCTTCTTCATCTACACCGATGAACAAAGGAACTTTTTCATTTGATTGAGCTTGTAAATCTGATGTTAATTGTTTTACCTGCTCAGGATTTTCCATGTTCCTATCAAATAAAATCACACCACCCATATGAAATTGATGTAACATATATAAACTATCATCATCAATTTTTGTACCTTGAATGCCTATCATCACCATTTGCCCAATCTTTTCAGTCTTAGACATGGAAGCAACGATCTTATCTACTTTTTCATCAATAGTTAAATTCTGTTCAGTAATAGGTACATCTTCTTGTGTAGATTTACTATCTTCCGTATTGCTAAAAATATTTTTATTATTTAACAATATACCTAAAATTATAATTGCAATTACTATAACAGTGATAATTATTTTTTTACGCATGAACCTATAAATTCCTTTCTTTTTTCTTAAAGGATAAAACTATTAAAATAAAATTAATTATTATCTAGACATAATACGTTCGCCTTGTTTTTTAGCAGACATATCGACAATATGCCAATTACCTGTCTTCTTACTTAAAAGGGCTGTACAAGCAAAAGTTTGTTCCTTAATACTATTTCCATTATAACTATCACGTGCTGTCAATGTATACGAAAGTGCTATTTCATCACCACTATTAGAGGTTACTTGCACGTTAGAAATACTATCCGATAATGTCGTTTTATATCCATCAGCATAATCATTTAAACTTCCCATATGTGTTTGCATATCATCGGATAAAATATTATATGCTGCTCTCATATCATGTTTATTGATTGCTGCATAATAATTATTAAGTGCTTGTGCTGCTTCATTTGCATTTGTTACATTTGAAGTTGAATTATCTGTTGTTGTAATTGACTTTGTATTTAAATCTTCTTCTGGTATACGAACACTAATATAATTTACTTGATTATTTGATTTACTTATCGCAAAACGAAGTATACCATTTTTATTATTATCTGTAGCAAATGTATATTCATATAATATTAAATCATCATAATCCATCTTATTATAATTATCACCATATTTATCAAAAACATCTTTCAAAGATGAACCTTGATGAATACCTCGTTTAGTAGCTACAGCAGAGCTATTTGATACCAGTGCATCCACTTTTCCATTTTTTATACCAACTTGAATATCGCTATAATTATAAAATTTATAAGAATCTTTTTCATCAATACTTGTTTCCTTACCCAAAACCTTATGCATTTGCTCAATAGAATATCCTAACTCTACTCCACCCAATGATAAATCTGAATTTACTGAGGGTATATTCTTTTCTTCATTAGATATAATCCCATTATTAGAAGTATTTGATGAAATATCATTCGCTGTTTTATTACTAAAAAAATATATACCTAAAAATATTCCTAAAACTAATATTACACCAATAATAATGTACTTTAAAATGCTACCGCTTTCATTTATAGTAGAACTATTTCTTTTTGATATATTAGTTTTTAAAATAGGCTCTTTTACTAAATCTTGTAATTCTTCTAATGGATTTATTTTATTTGATATTTCAGTATCTATTTTTCTCCCTGAGTTATCATTTATCATGTTATTCTCTACTAAATTCTGTAATTCATTCATCGGATTCACTGCTTCTAATGGCTTCTTATGCCCACATTTAGAGCAAAATGCATCATTATTAACCTGCCCACAATTAGGACAAATCCATTTATTATTTATTTCTGATATATTTTTATCTTTCAAAATACTTCACTCCATCATATTTTCTATAATATTTAATAATTAGTACTCTATTTAAATAACCATTGATAGATAATATATATAATAATTATCCAAAATAAACATCCACATCCTGTGCTAAAACCTTCTTTAATACTTTCTCTCTGCTCTTTTCGTTTTATAGCTTTTTCTTCTGCTTTAATTTCTTTTTCTACCTTTTTATTGTATTTATTTACTTCTTTCTGTACATTTTTTTGCTCTAATAAGAATTTCAAACGTTCCAATGCTGCATAACTACCTGCTTTACCTGCTATTTCATAATATTTTATTGCTTCAATTATATTTTTTTCAGTACCAATCGCATTTTCATAACATTTTCCTACTGCAAAATTAGCCTCATTTTGTCCTAAACTTGCAGCTTTATAATAAAATTTAAAAGCATTTTCTAAATCTCGTTGAACACCATTTCCGTTTTCATAACAAAATGCAAGCATATACCATGAATCTTTATTGTTTAATTTAGCACTTTTAACAAAATATTTAACTGCTTCATTATAATTCTGAGCTACACCATAACCATAATAATAACAATAACCTAAATCATAATCAGCTTTTATATCACCTTCAATATTTGCTTTCTCTAATAAATTTATAGCTTCTGTATAATTTTTCTCTGTTCCCAGTCCTTTTAAATAACATATTCCCAAATAATATACTGCATCTTTATAATTTTTATTTACTAATTCAAAAAATATATTAAATGCTTTACTATAATTTATATCCATTCCAATTCCATTAAAATAACATAAAGCCATTTGAAATTTAGCATTTATATTGCTTTTAGATGATTTTGATATCCATTTAATACTATCACTAATATTTCCTATTTTATAATAAGACATACCTAAAAAATATTGTGCGTTACTATTACCTTGTTCGGCAGCTAATATTAAATAAGCTATTGCTTTTTTATAATTAACTTCAACATCTATTCCTAAATAATATAATTGTCCTAAATCACATAAAAAAGTCATATCTTTTATATCTTTTACATTTATATTATTCAATAAATCAATAGATTTTTTTATATCTGTAGAAATACCTAATCCATAAAAATAACATTTTGATAAATAAATTTTAGCAATATCATTATTATTTCTTACTAAATTTTTTAAATATGGAATTATTTTTTCATAATTCCCATGTTTTTCATTACAATAATAGTTAACTAAAAATAATTGAGCATCCTCATCTCCATCTTGAGCTGCATCACTATACAGTTCAATAGCTCTATTAATATTCTTATTAACACCCAACCCTTTAAAATAACATTCAGCCAATATAACTTGAGCTTTTGAATTTTTATTATTCCCTACAGTTAATGGTAAAAGTAATTCATATACTGCTTCATAATCTTTTTCAGTACCATATCCATAAAAATAACAAGTACCTAAATAGTAAGAAGCTTCATCATAATAAATTGTATTTTTATTTGCTTTCTTTAATATTTGCTTAAAATAATATATTGCTTTGCTATCTTCATCCTTGTAATAATAATATTTTCCTAACTCAGATATAGCTTCTATATCTCCTAAATCAGCTGCTCGCTTCAAATAGTCTATAGCCTGTGCATGTCTATTCTTTAAATAATATCTTGCTAAAAATTTTAATGCCTCTAAACTATTCAAATTAGCTGCTTTTTCATACCATTTCAAAGCAACTTTCATATTATTATTTTCTCTATAAGTTTCAGCAAATGATATATATTGTTGTCTATATAATTCTCTTTGCAAATTTATACCAAAAACTTCTTCCATATCATTTAATGTTTGCAAATCACTACCTGATAAGTATTCTCTTCCTTTATCGTATAAAAAAGCTTCAAATGGATAAATCTCTAAAACATCCATAATAGCATTCATCATATAATTTGAAGGAATTCTATTTTCTCTTATATTATCTATAATTGCCGAAACAGAATTAATATTTTTTTCAAATGGAACTAAATTTAAAATATCAAAAGTTAAAATCAATCCAATATTATTTATACTTTCTTTTAAATTTTTTACTAAAAACATAAATATTTCATCATTATTATATATTTCTCTTTTCTTGCTATTTGCACTGGCCCTAGTAAATGCATTACCAATAGAATTAAATATACTATGTATTGCTCCTGTTGCAAGATTAACAGCCCCTGCTTCCATAGAAGCTATCACTGCATTTGTCAGACCAAAACCTGTCCCTACCATTCTAGCACGAGAATTTTTTCTTAGCTCTCGTCGTTCTTCCTCTGATAATACCATACTTTGTATCTTAATATACTCTTCATCTACAGCCATAAAAGCCTTTGTCCAAGGTTTTAAAATTATATCATCTGTATCAAATTCTAAAAATGCATCAATATTTATATTATATTTACCTGATTCTATACATATTCTTACGGCTTCATCTAAAGCTATCTTTATAAATGCTCTACCTAAATCATATCCTCGCTCATGAAATATATCTAAACTACCAAAACTTATGTATTTCTCTTGAAACGCACATACACTTTCAAAAGCTAATTCATTAAACATTCGTCTAATAGCAATATATACTTTCATATCATGATTATATTTAATTATTCGTGAACCTATCTTAAAAGACAAATCCGATAAAATATTATTAGAAGTATTATATGTACTATCATATTCAGCTCTTTTATTTTCATCTGACAATACATCATAAGCTACATTAATTTTTTTCATCATAGCTTCTGCTTCTTCTAAATTATCATAATTACGATCTGGATGATATTTAAATGCTAATTTCTTATATGCTTTCTTTATCTCCTCTATTGTTGCATCTTTTTTTACACCCAAAATTTTATAATAATCTTGTTGCATTTAACATGCACTCCTTACATATTAATAAATCTATATGTTATTTATTATATCATTGCTTTATTCATATTTATAGTTCTGATTTTTATACTTATCAAGTTTAAAATGTCTTTATTCTAAAAAAAATACTTCTGATCCGTAAATTAACCAATCAGAAGTATTTTTATATCATTTATTAATCTCTTATAATACGAGCCATACGAACACCGAAGAAATAGTTCATAACCCATTTAAAGATAACTGTACAGTTAGTCAATGGGCCTGCAAGTCTTAATACATGTACTGCCATCCAAGCAATCCATGCAAATAAACCTTTGGATTTCATAACCCCTTTGAACATTACTGCATCGCCTGCACCAATTGTTGCCATGCTACCTAAATCTTTATAAACAAAAGTTTCCTGTTCTTCACCTTTAATAGCGTGCATAATATTTTTTACTGTAGTCACTGCAGCTTCATAAGATGCTGGAGCAATTGTTGGAAGTGGACGACCATCTTGTTCAAAATGAGCACTATCACCAATTGCATAAATATCTGGAAAACCTTTTACTTGTGTTGTTTTTTCTACAATAACACGACCTGCACGGTCAACTTCTGCACCAAGAGTTGCTACAACTGGTTGAGCTTTAACACCAGCTGCCCAAATTACAGTACGTGTTCTAATTTTTTCTTCAGTTTCACCATGTTTTAATGTAATATATTCACCATCATAGTCTTTAACTTGAGTATTTAAGCGAACATCTACATTTTTATCTTTTAAAACTTCTACAGTATTATTGCGAAGAGCTTCTGGCATCATAGGTAAAAGTTTATCAGTAGCTTCTATTAGTTTTATATCAACGTATTTCATATCAAGATTATGATAATCTTTTTTCATACATTTATATACAAGTTCAGAAATAGCCCCTGCTTCTTCAACGCCAGTTGGACCACCACCAACAACAATAATTCTCATAAGTGCTTTCTTCAAATCTTTATCATTATCTATACGAGAAGCACGTTCAAATGTACGAATAAGATGATTGCGAAGTAAAGTACTTTCACGTAAAGTCTTCATAGGATAAGAATTTTCTTCTACAGATTTCATACCAAAATAATTAGTAGTAGCACCTGTAGCTATAATTAAATAATCATAGCTGATATCACCATGACTAGTTTTTACAATTTTATTAGCAGGATCAAAACCTGTAGCTTCTGCCATAAAAAAGTCCACATTCTCATTCTTGTGAAAAAATGCACGAATTGGATAAGAAATTTCATCCTCAGATAAAATTGATGTAGACACTTGATACAATAGTGGTTGGAATAAATGATAATTGTGTTTATCGACAATAGTAACATCTACATCTTCATTTGCTAATAATTTAGCAGCTTTAATTCCACCAAAACCTGCTCCAAGAATAACAACATGTGGTCTTGTTCCCTGATTTGTTCTAGGCATTATTAAATCTCCCCCAAAATTCTAATCATTATTTGTGAAATTCTTCACAATACCCCTAAATACACCCCAAATAAAATAAATAAAAAATATTATTTGTGAATAAATTCACTTTTATATTGAACAAAATCTTTTGTTCTTATGACTTATACAATAACCTTTTATTGTAAATTTGTCAAGTTAAATTCAAAATAGTTTATACTCTTTTTACAATTGCCATTTCAGGTAAAAAAATAAGCCTTTTCTTTTCATCAAGAAAAGGCTTTTATTTATTTATAATTCACTAAAATATTTTACAATACCATTAAATATGCCCTGAGCTGATTTCTTTATACCATCATCGGATTTTAAAATTGCTTCTTCTCTAGGATTAGAAACAAACGCCACCTCTAATAAAGTTGCAGGCATTTCTGTATGTTTTACTACATAGAAATTACTTGTTTTTGTGCCTCTATCATAAGTTCCTATTTGTTCAATAACCCCTTCTTTTATATATCTAGCAAGTCGTTCACTATTACTACTACCATTTACATAGTAATAACCTGTTGTTCCTTGAGCCGACGAAGATGTGAATGAATCTAAATGGATACTTACAAAAATATCTGAATGTGTTTTATTACCTACATCTACACGAGCTTGTAATTCTTCTACATCTGTAGCTGGTTGTGGTGCAACATCTGTATCTATTTTTCTTGTTATATATACTTTTGCCCCTGATTGTTTTAACATTTCTGCTAAATTCAAACCAATACGCAATGTAGAGTCTTTTTCATACAATCCTGTAGGTCCTATTGCTCCTGAATCACTGCCGCCATGTCCCGGATCAATAGTAATTTTTTTACCCTTTAATATTGATTTAGCCTCTTTATCAATATTAAAATTCTTATCTACTTTATAGCTATTATCCTTACTACTATTGCTATTACTAGAAGAATTACTACTTATATTACCAATATTACCAACTGTATTATAAGTAATATTACCAAAATCCATTGCTACTCGATAAGGAGTTTCTCCTCCTACAATGCCAAAAACATCATAACCTGATTTATTTACTTTCGTTTCAACTACTACACGAACCACATTTTCTTTAAACTGAGCAACTCTTACTTTACTAGCATATTTACTATTAAGATCTATTTCTTTTTTAACATTTTTTGCTAAAGCAGCATCACTTAAATCTATTACTACTCTATCTGGTGAGGACAATGCAAATGATTGATAATCTACTTCTTTATCTGCATCAACTACAATACGAACTTTATCACTATTATTACTAATTCTTAAATTTTTTATTGTAGCTATATCACTAGCTGCTAAAACAATACTTTGCATACAAAGCAAAGTGAAAAGACATACTAAGGAAAAAATATATAAACTTTTTCTCATTAACGTATTTTACCTCGTACTAATATTGTATTTGGCTTCTAATTTCTTGAAGCCCCATGTTAATATAAATGTCATAAATAAATAAAAAACAGCTGCTACTAAAAATGGTGTCATATCAAATTCTCTTTGTACTATAGAACGAGCCACTCTAAGTAAATCATTCATAGCCAAAATGTAAATAAGAGATGTATCTTTTACTAGATTTATAGTTTCATTACTTACAGGTGGTAATACCATACGTATTACCTGCGGCAAAATTACATGTCTCATCATTTGTGGATAATTCATACCCAAAGCCTTAGCAGCCTCATATTGACCTTTATCAACAGATTGAATCCCCGCTCTAAAAATTTCAGCAAAATAAGCTGCATAATTTAAAGAAAATGCTAATAATGCAGCTGCTATATCAGGCAAACGAATTCCTATCATTGGTAATGCAAAATAAACAAATAATAACTGTAACATGAGTGGCGTACCACGCATTAACCAAATATATACTTCTGTCACATATCTTATCGGCTTTATTGATGATAATCTAGCTAAAGAAAATAGCATGCCTAATGGCACTGATAAAATCAACGTAATAAAGAAAATCTGTAACGTTATTTGTGAGCCCTCTAACATCGGCATTACTATTCTTAAAAGGTTATCCATAAAACTTATCAACTCCAAAACTTACTTGCTCATTAAAATCCTCAGTATAGTTATTTTACAACAAAGACACATAAAATACAAAGATTAATTATTATTATCTCAAAATATATTTGCCTTACTTATATAAAAAAATGTATAATCATTATAGGCAAAATTTGGTAAATAAATTAATATTATTAATAATTAAAAGAAACGAGGTTATTTTATTGAGAAAAAAAATTAATAATGTAGTAAAAAGCAATGTCGAATTACTCACTTCTCCTTTTATGACTTTTTTCCGTCATGAAGCTTCTAGCGGTATAATTCTTTTACTTTTTGCTATATTGGCATTAGTCTTAGCTAATACCGGCCTTTCCAATTTATATAATGAAATTTTAAACACACAAATACCATTAGGTCCAGCTAAATGGCATCTTGATTTAACAGTCCTTTATTGGATAAATGATGGTCTTATGGCTATTTTCTTTTTCGTTATTGGTCTTGAAATCAAGCGTGAATTTCTCTTTGGTGAATTAAAATCTCTATCTGCTACTATCCTACCTATAAGTGCAGCCATTGGTGGTATGATTGTTCCTGCTATTTTATATTTCCTTGTAAATATGGGACAAGATACACTTTCTGGTTGGGGAATTCCTATGGCCACTGATATCGCTTTTTCCTTAGGTATCTTAGCAATTGCTGCTAGCGGTGCACCTCGTAGTATTGCTATTTTTTTAACAGCTTTAGCTATTGTTGATGATTTAGGTGCTATCATTGTTATTGCTATCTTCTATAATTCTAATATCTCTTTTGCAGCATTAGGCATTGGTCTAGTAGCTCTATTAGGTGCTTTTATCCTTAATCGTTTAAATTGCAGAAATTTCCTTCCTTATTTATTAGTAGGTTTAATCGCTTGGGTTGCCTTTTTAAATGCAGGTATTCACCCTACAATTGCTGGCGTATGTTTAGGTATGCTAATTCCTGCTGATAATAAAAATCGTGAAAACTCTTTACTTCATAAACTTGAACATAAACTTGAACCATGGTCTGCTTATGCTATTATGCCTATTTTTGCTTTAGCAAACGCTGGTGTTACTGTTGAAGGTGGTATTTCAGATATTCTTTCTCCTATCGGAATTGGTATTATCCTAGGTCTTTGTATTGGTAAGCCTCTAGGTATTTGCGGTGCAGCTTTTATCTTATTTAAATTAGGCTTTGCTAAGATGCCTGAAGGTGCAAAAACTACTCAATTAATAGGTGCTGGCTCTTTAGGTGGTATCGGTTTTACTATGTCTTTATTCATCGCAGCCTTAGCATTTGACAATGCCTCTTATCTAGCTAGTGCTAAAATCAGCATTTTATGTGCCTCCGTATTATCTGGTATTTTAGGTGTAATTATATTTAAAACATCTAAGCTATTCAAAGCATAAATATTATGATAAGCTAATACTATAAAAATTTATAAGAAGGTGCCCTTGTTGAGTGAGATAACCAATGAAATAAAAAATGCAATTGTTAATATAAAAATAATTGGTGTTGGTGGTGGCGGTAATAATGTAGTTAAACGTATTGCCGAAAATACTGATTTAGATTTAGATTTAATTGCAGTTAATACCGACCATAAACAATTAAAATCATTAACAAACGAGAATATCACTAAAATCCAAATAGGTACAAATTTAACTAAAGGTCTCGGTTGCGGTGGCAATGCTAATCTAGGACACCAAGCAGCTGAAAACGATGCTGAAACTATCAAACAGGCTCTTAAAGGTGCTGATATGGTATTTTTAACAGCAGGACTTGGTGCTGGCACAGGTACTGGTGCATTGCCAGTAATTGCCAAAATTGCCCATGATATGAATATCTTATCTGTAGGTGTAGTAACTGTACCATTTACATTTGAAGGAGCTCGCAAACAGAAACTAGCTGAAGCTTCTATCAAAGAATTAATGCCATATATGGACGCATTAATCACTGTGCACAATGATAATTTATTAAAAATCAAAACTAGTACAAAACTTACACTTTTAAACGCTTTCCGCATGGCTGATATGGTACTTCGTCAAGGTATTCGTTGCGTCACAGAGTTAATTTTAACTGTTGGTGTCATCAATGTTGACTTTGCCGATGTAAAATCTATCTTCCAACAAAGTGATCATCCTGATGCCCTCTTAGGTATTGGTGAAAGCAGTGAAAGTGCTGTAGATGCGGTAAAAGAAGCTATCAGCAGTCCTTTAGTAGAAAGAAGTTTATCTGGTGCTCGTGGTATTATCTTAAATATCAGTGGTAACTCTTCTCTATCACTATATGAAGTTAATGAAGCTAGTAAATTCATCAATGAGCATACACATCCTGATGTAAATATTATCCTCGGCACAGTAATAAACGATAATTTAGGCGATAAAGTTCGTGCAACTATCATTGCTACTGATTTTTCTGATAACTCAACGCCAAATGACACTAAAACATCAGAAAAAATCGATGATAATAAAGATAAAACAAAGCCAGATAATACAGCTCCCAAAACTGATGATAGCTTAAAATTACCTGACTTTATGAATAAAGAAAAAGAAACTAAAAAAAGTAGTTTTTCAGCATTTCCATTTTTCAATTTTAAAAATGATATAAAATAAAATTTATTTTACTAAAAATTAATGCACTAAATAGACTAATCATCTAAAAATTAATCTGTTTAGTGCATTTTATCTATAATAAATAATAAGGAGTAATTATGTTAAATCGTTTTAGCCGTACAGAATTATTATTAGGTACAGAAAATATGTCTAAATTAGCCCAAAGCAAAATTGCCATCTTTGGTATTGGTGGCGTTGGTTCTTATATCGCCGAAGGTCTAGCTCGTTGTGGTATCGGTGAATTTATTTTAATCGATAGTGATGATATATCTCTCACTAATATCAATCGTCAAGTTCATGCTCTAGAAACTACTATTGGACAAAAAAAGACTTCTGTCATGAAAGAGCGTATCTTAGCCATTAATCCTCAAGCTAAAGTCACAACTATAGAAAAATTATATACACCTGAAAGTACTTTTTTTAATTGGAATGATGATTATACTTATATTGTCGATGCTGTAGATGATGTAAAAGCTAAAATAAATTTAATCATAAATGCTAATAAATATAATTTGCCAATTATTAGTTCTATGGGAACTGCCAATAAATTAGATCCGCAAAAATTTGTAATCACTGATATCTATAAAACACATACCTGTCCACTTGCCCGCATCATTCGCAAAGCGTTAAAACAACAAGGTATAAAAAAATTAAAAGTTCTCTATTCTACAGAAGAACCTTTCACCGATTATACTGTGAATTTCAAAGAAAATACTTCTAAAGACAACAGCCCTGCCTCTACTCGCAAACAACCTTTAGGAAGTATTTCTTTCGTGCCACCAATTGCTGGCTTAATGATAGCAGGAGAAATCATCAAAGATATTTGCCAAATAAATAGATAAAATAAAAAAGCATTAAAGCTGGAATGAACTGCACCCCAAAAGTTGGACACAAAACAACTTTTGGAGGTGCAGTTTTTTTATGACTAAATACTCAAATGAATTTAAAGTTAAAGCAATTAAAATGGTTTTAAAAGGAGCTTCTATTT
>ENA-ORNW01001821-ORNW01001821.1-human-gut-metagenome-genome-assembly--contig:-NODE-1821-length-15352-cov-4.919788_pt1 | contig 15352 bp, 10 predicted proteins | sample MGYA00242121_ERZ509034 | MGnify/ENA primary metagenome ERZ509034 (study PRJEB26280, sample SAMEA2338689) | human gut metagenome | biome: human gut; feature: human-associated habitat; material: faeces... | reverse complement strand
ATGCCGTGCCGCAGCCGCCGGAGCGGTGCTTAAGCCGTAAGGCGGGAATTGTGCGATGTTGCCTTAGAGAACCATGATGAAAAATAAGGATAGGCGAATGTTGCGGTTTCTGTTTGTTCCTCTGATTCTTGAAAAAGATGTAGGATGAAACAGTCTTCCTCATTTATTGCTGTATTCCAGAGAGTTTTCAAATGGCTGACAGCTTTTCGCCATACCCGTACCATTTTTGCGCTTGCCATGCAATCGGAAAACTGCTATAGTGAGTTACAAGAACAGCAGACCGAGTAAATCGGTTGCGCCTTACACGATTCAAAAGGAGCTGAAATTATTATGGAAGGTGCCTACTATAACGGGCAATATTTGAACAGACTGGAACGGCTTGGATATTCGCAGGCCGAAATTGACAACAAGCTGGAAAGCACATTTGAGGAGATGTTCTATGGTCCGGAGGGGGTTCGCCTTTGCCATTGTGCCGGACCTGACATGATGTACATAGAGGATACGGGGAACCATGACGTCCGTACCGAGGGCATGTCCTACGCAATGATGTTCTGCGTACAAATGAATCGCCAGAAGGAATTCGACTGCCTGTGGCGATGGGTCGTGACCCACATGTACCTCACCGAAGGGGAAAACGCCGGCTATTTTGCCTGGTCCTGTCATACTGACGGCAGCAAAAATTCCGATGGACCCGCCCCTGACGGCGAAGAATTTTTTGCCATGTCCCTGTTTTTTGCGGCCAACCGCTGGGGTTCCGGCGAAGGAGTACTGGATTACGCTTCCTGGGCACGGCGCATCTTGCACGCATGTGTACACAAAGGCGAAGAAGCCGGTTCCGGATTTCCCATGTGGAACCCCGAAAACCATCTCATCAAATTCATTCCCAACTGTGAATTTACCGATCCCTCTTATCATTTGCCGCATTTCTATGAACTTTTTGCTCTGTGGAGCGACGAATGCGACCGTCCTTTCTGGCATGCAGCCGCAGCGGCCAGCCGCCAGTACCTGCGCAAAGCCTGCCACGCCCGTACCGGTTTGAGTGCCGAATATGCCGAGTACGACGGCCGCCCGCATCGGGGTGATCAGCCGGACCGTCACGACTGGTTCTTCAGCGATGCATACCGCACGTTGGGCAACATTGCTTTGGATGCCCAATGGTTCGGGGACAAAGACGGTTGGGCCCAAGAAACAGCTGCACATATTCAGCAATTTTTTGAAGAAAAGGAACACGGGCAAACAAACGGCATCTATCTGATCGACGGCACACCCGTTGAAGGAAATGCTCTGCATCCTGTAGGGCTTCTGGCTACCATTGCGCAGGGTTCCCTGATTCTGGATGACGCCTGCGCGGATGAATGGCTCCGCCGGTTCTTTAGCACTCCGCTCCGTTCCGGACCGCGGCGTTATTATGACAATTGCCTGTATCTTTTTGCGCTGCTTGCTTTAAGCGGGCATTACCGCATCTGGTTCCCGCAAGAAGCAACGGTATAATGTACCCTTGTGCCTGTTGAAATTCACTGGGATGGCCTGAGCAAGTTTACTTCCATCACCGGTCAGGTGCTTAGCGGTGATGGTGCCGGCGCGGCTGCCTACAATACGTTCGATAATCCCCATCAAGTCGAGCCGAAGCCGTTGACAAACATAACTGTTGGTACCAACAGCTTTACTTTCCTCTTGCCCGCATGCAACGTTGCTGCCTTTACGCTGAAAGCCTGATTTCCAGACCAAAGCAAAAGAGCGCCGGAGATGACTTCCGCGCTCTTTTGCTTTTTTCTATGCCGTCAAACGGTTACTTTTTGCCGTCTGAATTCTCCGTAGTATCCTGAGACTGCTCCTGATTTATCTGAGAAGAGTACTGCTCTGAGCACTTCATGAAAACGTCATTTAAAACAAATGCATTTGCATAAGCGATTGAAGAGAACCCCAGCGCAAACCACAAAAACAATCCATAGCGCAATGTGGTCTGTGTATACAGGGTCAATGCTACACTTGCTCCTATCAACAACAACATGGAAAAGGTTTTGGGCAAAGAGGTCACAGACATGATAAACGCATTCCGTATGGTACCTAAAACCGTATTGTTGAATCTTGCAAGCAGCGGGAAAGCATATACGAAGGTCATCATATAAGCGATTGCTGCCACGGGAATCAAAATCTTAAAGATGCTGTTTTGGAAATTCCCGGAATGCCATAGAAGATAGATATCATAGCCCAGGAATCCCCCTGCGGCCCCAAAAAGAATTCCCATCAGTACGCCCTGGCGGAAATTTGCCCGGAATGACTTGAAAAAATTGCCGACCACCGGAGTGCCGTCTTTTTCACCCGCCATTTTTGTGGTGACATAATGTAAAGCCGTGATGGCAGGGCCAATGGTGACCACCGGAATGCAGCAAACCAGGAACAGCAGATTCAGGACAATAAGATCCCACACAACGCCCAGGGCGCGCATCAGGGGGCTGTCCGGATTAAAAACGCCTCTCAATGAGTTCTCCTCCTTTTTTTTCAGGATGTAAATATTCACCAAAAACAGCGATTCAGATTGTACACTACTATTTGATTGACAATGGTTCTGCGGCTGAATTATACTAATATTGGCATTATACTTTGCACCGCTAAAAATAGCAAGGTCATTTTGCAACATTCACCGGTAAGGAGCTTTGTATGAACCGGTTTCATCATGTCAGAATCAAGCTGGAAAGTTTTCTCAATAACTTAAGCCTGAAGAAAAAACTTAGATATCTTTATTTTTTATGTATTCTGATCCCCATATTTTTGACCGATATTGTAATTTTACATGCATTAACCAAGAACGAGCATGCCGAGCAGCTGCACCAGATGGAAAAAATAGCCAAATCCGTGCAGTCGATGCTTTCCGCCGCCACAGAAGATTCCGCGCTGATTTCTACCAGCCTGTATATGGATAACTCCCTTCAGGATTTTGTGAGCCGGCAATATGCCAGTCCCCAGGACTATTTTTCAAGTTACCGAGAATACATCCACAATTCTTTGCTGCAGGGTGTTTCCCGGATCACAAATTCTGTCATACGGGTGTATGCAGACAATGAAACCCTGATAAACGGCAGTGAATTTGCACGGTTATCCACCGTTTCGCAGGAGCCCTGGTATCAGCAGTATACTGCGGATGGCTACAGCCCGCGGCTTCTTTTTTCTTATGATGCAACAGATGGGCGCCAGGTGTTGTTTTTACGTGGGATGAATGGCCTTTACAGCGATAAGGCGGAGTGCCTTTTGTGTATTGAAATCAATTACAGCACACTGGACCGCGATTTCCAGAACATGGGGTATAACGATTCAGTTTATGTATGCAGCGGTAACCGGATTTTGCTTACGAACGCAAAGCCCAATTATCGTTGGCAGCCTTATGACACATTCTCCCCGTCTGATTCGGTAGGCTTGTCCCAGCATTTTACCCTTTACGGGGAAGATCTGGACATCTATGTGATGGAACCAAGCGGCAACGTTTTAGCCCTGATTCGCCAAAACATCCATATCCTGATCCTGCTGCTGATCCTGAACATTATTCCCCCGCAGCTTTTGATGAATCTGCTGGAGAATTCCATTACTTCTCGTCTTTCCCGTCTGGAAAAAGTCTTCAACCAGATAGACAGCGACGTGTTGATCAAGATTTCCGGGCCAAGCGGTCAAGATGAGATCGGCAGTCTGATGGACAACTACAACCGCATGGCTGACCGGATGAACAGCCTGATTGACACCGCCTACCGATGCCGACTGAAAGAGCAGAAGATGGATATTGCCCGGCAGAACGCAGAGCTGATGGCTTTATACAGCCAAATCAATCCCCATTTTCTGTTCAACGCACTGGAAAGCATCCGTATGCACAGCATCCTGAAAAAAGAAGAAGAAACCGCCGATATGATACAGAAATTGGCCATAATGGTGCGCCAAAACGTGGATTGGTCCTCGGATTCCAATACCATTAAGCGTGAGCTGGCGTTTGTTGAAGCGTACCTGTCCTTGCAAAAATATCGCTTCGGGGAGCGCCTTTCGTATCAAATCAATGCGCAGGAAGATTGCCAGAACATCCTGGTTCCGAAATTGACCATTACCACCTTTGTGGAAAATGCCTGTGTGCACGGTATTGAAGCAAAATCTTTTCCCGGTTGGATTTTTGTACGCGTGTATACAGAAAACGATGCGCTTTGCATGGAAATTGAAGATACCGGTGGCGGTATGGACGAGGCCGAGGTAGAACGTATTCAAGACCGGATGCGCAACGCCAGCCTGAAAATGTTAAAAGAAAAAGGACGCGTAGGCATGGTGAACACCTGCCTGCGCATCCGCATGATGACGGAGGATACTGCACAGTTCTCGGTGGAAAGCGAGCCAGGCATTGGAACACTTGTTTCGATTCGGTTTCCTCTAAACAAAGCAATAAGGGCGGAGTGACATGTTAAAAGTTATTATCGTAGATGATGAGCAGTTTATTGCGCAAGGTTTGCAGGCGTTGATTGACTGGAACGCCGCAGGCTATGAAGTGGCTGCCGTTTTGTCTGACGGACAGGAGGCTTTGGAGTACATAAAAAAGTTACCCGTTGACCTTGTCATCACCGACGTTATGATGCCAAAAATGACCGGACTTGAATTACTGGAAACTGTTCGCCGGGAGAATCTTTCCAACGCCGGTTTCGTGATTCTGAGCGGATACAGTGAGTTTTCCTATGCTCAAAAAGCGCTGCGCTACGGGTGTATCGACTATCTTCTCAAACCGGTGGAAAAGCAAGATCTGTTATCCATTCTCAGCAAATACAATAACATCTCGCAAAACAGCAAAATGGAGGAGCAGTACGAACTGGCCTATCAGGCCCGGTGTTTGATCTCGTTGCTGTTCGGCAAATATGATCCCAACGGCGTGGATTATCTGCATAAGCATCTGGATTTTTCGGACGGCGTTCGTTACATTGAAATTTCCGCTTGCCATTCTTCGGACAACGAAGATGACGATGATGAGAACCACTTCCGTATGGTGCAGCGTGACCTGTACCAAAGCTGTGTGCAAATTTTAGGCGAGGACCGGAGCCGGTGTTTCTGTGACGCTTCGTTGGATCGCGTTGGGTATGGGATTGCTTTTGTTTACAGCGGTGCGCTTGCCCGAAATGCCGGCTGTTCCGAAACACAGTATATCCAGGATTTTTATAAGAAATTGGGTGTTTCGACACAACACGAATTGCGATTTCTGGTTGGCAAAAAAGTGGACGATATCACCACTGTTTCTGAATCGTATGATACCGTCTGCGGGCTGAAAAACCTTTGCGCCTTCCGCCAGCAAAAATCGATCTATTATTACGAGGAAGAGTTATCGGTTCCGCAAGAAAGAGCCGTTTTGTGCAAAGATACCCTGGATCAGTTGATTACCGCCATTGAACTGAATGAGCAGGAACGCATCGGCTCCGAAATAGACCATTTGTTTGCCGAAATGCAGCAGCGTGGCGTACATGACAAAGATATCAACCTGAACCTAAATTATCTTTTGTTCCGGCTTATGCATCTTGCATCCAATTTGGACAACGAAGCCAACCAGAAGGAAATGCTGCAATTTATCAGCGCGCAGTCTTTCCGGGAAGGAATTTCCCGCGGGAGCCGACAGCATCTGTTCCGCTTTGCACGCGAGTATGCAGACTACCTTTCCCTTCTGCGAAAAAATATCTCCATCGATATTTTGGATTCTATCGACAAGGAAATCCAGGAACACTACTCGGAAAACCTGACGTTGCAGGGCTTGGGCAAAAAATACTATATCAACAGTGCATACTTAGGGCAAATCTTCCGCAAAAAATACGGACAGTCCTTTAAAAACTATTTGTGTTCTTACCGTATTAACGAAGCGTGCCGCCAGCTATTGTACACAAACAAGCAGATCGGCCGCATTGCCGAAGATGTGGGCTATAAAGATGTGGATTATTTCCTTTGCAAATTTATCGAGCTGAAAGGCTGTACGCCTTCCCATTTTCGGAAGAGCAAAACCGAGAAACCACATTCTGAATTTCCCGGGAAATAATTCACACCAGAATAATCATACACTTGCTTTTCGTTTTTTGCATTCTTAAAAAACAACGATAAGCCAAACAAAAGTGCAGGCATGTTGCCTTCCAAAATACTTCAAGGATGGGGGACTGCCTGTCTTTTTTGTATCATTGTTTCGCTGTTTAGCGCGATTTCCTCTTCCGTTGAATTTGCAAAGCTATAATTTTCAGGGGTTTTTACTGGAATTTGTCGGTTGTGTAAAACATTTTTGGTATATATACTTAAATCAGGGAAACCCGCAAGGGCGGAAAATCTATCTACAGGAGGCCAATTATGAAAGTAAAATTGTGGCGGCGCGCATTTGCGGCAAGTATGTCCGCGGTCATGCTGCTGGGCTTAACGGCATGTGGCGGTTCTAATTCCACCGAATCGTCCGATGGGGTCAAAACATTTACGATGTTTACCGCAATGCCCGGTTCCGAAATCAATGATGACAACGATGTTATGAACATCATTGCCGAAAAGACCGGTGCCAAACTGAAAGAGACCTGGCTGACCGGCCAGACCGACGCAGAAGCCATCGGCACAATCATCGCGGGCGGTGAGTATCCGGACTTCATCAATGGCGGCGATGCCATGATGTCTCTTTACGATGCAGGCGTCCTGGTGCCTTGGGATGATTACCTGGAAAAGTATCCCAACCTGAAAGAGATGTACACCGACGAAGAGTGGGACAACTTCCGCCAGGAGGACGGCAAAATCTATTGGGCCAACGTATTCCAGAACACCTATGGCGAAGATCGTGCCACCACCCATAACGATGAAGCCTTCTGGATTCAGGCGCGTGTTCTGGAATGGGCCGGTTACCCCGAAATCAAAACCCTGGACCAGTATTTCGATCTGCTGGAAAGCTATGCCGATGCCAACCCCACCATGGCAAACGGTACCAAGAACATTCCCTACGCGGCACTTTGCGAAGACTGGCGCTATTTCTGCATCGAGAATGCACCCCAGTTCCTTGATGGGTATCCCAACGATGGCTCTGTCATTGTAGACAAGGATACGATGCAGGTGGTTGACTACAATACCACGCCTACTGCCAAGAGGTATTTCCAGAAATTGAACGAAGAATACCAGAAAGGCTACGTGGACGTAGAATTCGCCACCCAGACCTACGATGAATACATCGCCAAGCTTTCCACCGGCGCTGTGCTGGGCATGTGCGACCAGTGGTGGGACTTCGCGAACAATGTCAATGATGTTTTCAAACAGCAGGGTTTGGACGAGCAGGGCTGCAACTACGTTCCGCTGGGCCTGACCATTGACGAAGGAATGGAAAACCGCTGGCACACCTACGCCGATACCCTGAACAATTCCAGCGGCGTGGCCGTTACCACCAGCTGCTCCGATATTGACGCTGCATTTAAGTTTATGAACGATCTGCTGGATCAGGAAATCCACGATCTTCGCTTCTGGGGCGTTGAAGGTGAGGATTACCTGGTTGATGAAAACGGCCTGTATTACCGCACCGATGAAATGCGGACGAAATGCGCGGATCCCACCTACAAGGCCTCACACCTGTGCAGCTATTCCTACATGCCGCAGTGGCTGGGCACCAGCCGGGACGGCAAGAACGCCATGAAGCCCGAGCAGCAGACAAGCGAATTCATGGACGGCCTGTCCGCCCCCCTGCAGAAAGTGTTTGCTGCCTACGGCGTAGACAGCTACGTCGATATGATCGGTTCTGTGAAAGAAGAAGAGGGCCCCTGGTTCCCGATGTATTCTTACTCCGGTTCAATGACTACCGCAACCCCCGGTGGTGTTGCCTGGGTCAAGATGGGCGAAGTCAAACACGAATGGCTGCCCAAAGTTGTTATGGCGCCTGATTTTGAAAGCACCTGGAATCAATACATGACTGCGTACAACGCAGCCAATCCGCAGGATTTCTTGGCAGAAATGCAAACTGAGCTTGAGCGCCGTGCCGGTCTTTGATGCCCGTTATTGCAGGCGACATAGACGTTGACACATACAAGTGGCCACGGTTGCACGGTGTAGCTGTGGCCACTTTTTTATGAAATGCATTCAACCCGCAAGCTCCTTAAACGTTAGTTTGCAACACATGATTCGCCATACACGTTCCTTAGGAGGACTCTCCAATGAAAAATCCATCAAAGCGTATTACATGGAAAGAGATTTCACGCCAGAAATTTCTGATGGTCTGTGCGGCTATCTTTTTTGTATACGGCATCGTATTTTATTATGTTCCACTGGCAGGCTGGGTAATGGCCTTTCAGGACTACAAACCCAAAGACGGCCTCTTCGGATCTAAATTCGTAGGACTGGAAAAGTTTAAATTCCTGTTCTCTGACGACGTCTTTTTGCGTGATATCCGTAACACTCTGGTCATGGGCGTTCTCAATCTGGTGACCACCTTTTTAATGGCCATTATCTTCGCCATCCTGCTGAACGAAGTACGCAACATGTTCGGCAAAAAGCTTGTTCAAACGGTTTCCTATCTGCCCCACTTCCTTTCCTGGATCGTTGTCACCGGTATTCTGCACGATGCGCTGTCTTCCACCGGTATCATCAATGAGATGCTGGTGAACCTGGGCATTCTGAATTCGCCCATCAACTTCTTCGCCAATCCGGGTTATTTTTGGCCAATCGTTGCATTTGCCAATGTTTGGAAGGAAACCGGCTGGAATGCCATTGTCTACCTGGCCGCCATTACCTCCATCGATCCCAGCCTGTATGAGGCAGCCACTTTGGATGGTGCCGGCCGGTGGGGCAAAATCTGGCACGTCACGCTTCCTGGCATCAAGTCCACCATTATGATTCTGCTGATCATGAATATTGGCAACGTATTGAATGCAGGCTTTGAAGTCCAGTATCTGCTTGGCAACGGCCTGGTCAAGAGTGTTTCGGAAACCATTGATATCTACACCTTGACCTGGGGCATCAGCCAGAACGATTATTCTTTGGGTACTGCAGCCGGTATCTTCAAGAGCGTCGTTGCAATTATTCTGATTCTCGGCGCAAACTGGATTGCCAAACGTGCCGGTGAAGACAGATTGTTCTAAGGGGAGGGTACACATGAAAATCAAATCATCCACCATGGACAAAGTCTTTGTTACCTGCAATACCATTTTCCTGGTTTTGTTCGTCACCATTACGCTGTATCCTGTTCTGAACACGGTGGCGCTTTCTTTCAACGACGGTGTCGACGCCGTACGCGGTGGCATCCATCTGTGGCCGCGCATCTTTACGCTCTCGAACTATAAAACGGTTCTGCATCAGCAGAACATTCTCACCGGTGCAGTGGTTTCGGTGGCCAGAACTGTGTTGGGAACCATCTTCGCCCTGGTAACGAACGCACTTTTGGCCTACATCATCAGCCGCAAACGCTTTTTGTTCCGTTCCCAGTTGTCTTTGTTCTGGGTCATCACCATGTACGTGAACGGCGGTATGATCCCCACCTTGATTTTGTACCGCAACATGAACCTGACCAACTCTTTCTGGGTATACGTCATTCCGGGCATGGTCAGCGCATTTAACGTTCTGGTTATGCGCACTTTCATGGAAGGTCTGCCCAGCGCGCTGGAAGAATCCGCCATGATTGACGGTGCCAACGATTTCACCATCTTTACCCGTATCATCTCGCCCCTGTGCAAGCCGGTGTATGCCACCGTCGCCCTGTTCGTAGCTGTCGGACAGTGGAACTCCTGGTTCGATGCTATGTTGTACAACCGGATGAACACCCAGTATACGACCCTGCAATATGAGTTGATGAAGCTTCTTTCCTCTGTCATGCAGCAAAGCGGCAGTGCCACCACCGGCGGCAACACCGCTACCGCAGCCGTCACGCCGGTTACCGTGCGTTCCGCCGCTACTGTGGTGACGATGCTTCCCATCATTCTGCTTTATCCCTTCCTGCAAAGATACTTTGTATCCGGCATGACCATTGGCAGTGTAAAAGAGTAAAATCCTTTCCCTGCCATCCGCCCCTGTTTTCCAGTGCCTGTAATCCGAAAAGTCAGTTCGGCGGCACCCTCTAATAGCTATGGCCGCTGCATCTGTTTTTCCTCTTGGATGCAGCGGCCATAGCTCTATATTTTTGCATGCAGAATATCACCCCTTTATACCTGGAGGTTTTCTATGCTTTCCGTTAAAAATCCTATCATGACAGGCTTCTTTCCCGACCCTTCGATTTGCCGGGTAGGGAACAAATTCTATACGGTTCATTCGACATTTGCGTATTTTCCCGGCGTGCCGGTTTTTGAGAGCGAAGATCTTGTCCACTGGAATTTGATCAGCAATGTGCTCGATCGTGATTCTCAGGTTCCTTTGTCCGGCTGTCAGCATTCCCAGGGGATTTTTGCCCCTACCATTCGTTACCATAAGGGCACCTGGTATATGATTACCACCAACGTGTCCGACCAAGGAAATTTTATCGTCACTGCAAAAGATCCGCGCGGCCCCTGGTCCGAGCCTTACTATTTGGGTGAGTCTACCGGCGGCATTGATCCCAGTCTCTTTTTTGACGATGACGGTACCTGCTATTATATCGGCCAACGGCCGCGTTCTGCCGGGTACCGCTACAATGGCGACTGCGAAATTTGGATTCAAACTCTGGATCTGGACACGATGCAGTTAAAGCCCGATGCCACCATTGTACTTACCGGATTCCAGCGCAAAGCCATTTGGCCGGAGGGACCTCACCTGTACAAAAAGGACGGTTACTATTACATTTTGCATGCGGAAAGCGGTACTTCCATCCACCACAGCGTCATGATCGCGCGCAGCAAAAATGTGTTTGGTCCCTACGAGTACTGCCCCTGCAACCCCATTCTGACGCATCGTCATTTGGGAGCCCAATATCCTGTTACCTGCGTCGGTCATGCCGACTTAGTGGATGACGGAAACGGCAACTGGTATATGGTTGTATTGGCTTGCCGGCCGAACCAGGGGTACACGTTGTTGGGGCGTGAAACCTTTTTGGCAAAGGTCACCTGGGAAGATGGTTGGCCGGTTGTAAATGCGGGGGTCGGTCATCTTGAAGAAGTAGTCACGCTGCCTTACGAGGGGCAGCCTTCTGACGACGTGCCCCAATGTAAAACCTATACGTTTGATACACCTTCTCTGCCGCTGGAATTGCTGACTTTGCGCAATCACCGCGATCACGAACTGGAACTGCACGCAGAAGAGCATATTGTTCGTCTTTTCCATCGTTGCGACAGCTTGAAGGATTGCGGTGAGCCTGCATACCTCGCGCTGCGTCAGCAACACTGGAATTGCGAATTTGAAACCAGCTTTATCCCGCATTTCTGCAAAGAGAGTGATTGCGCCGGTATTGCCATGGTTCAAAGCAACGAAAACCATCTGCGGGCAGAGTGCTATCCCCAGGATTCGGGGGTCAAACTTGTTGTTTCTCTTTGCAAAGATGGTAAAGACAGCTGTTTGGCGCAAATGGATCTGTCGGCTGCACTCCCCATCAAACTGAAGTTGCGCGTAGAAGGGCTTGTGGCCAGTGTTCTTTACCAAAGCAATAGTGAATGGAAACCGGTTATCTCCGACATTGATCTGCGCTCTTTAAGCACGGAACATGCCGGCGGTTTTGTCGGCTGTACACTGGGGTTATACGCTTCCGGCAATGGAGAGGACGCTGGTGGTTATTCTGATTTTGAAAGAATGACCTATCGCGAACTTCCCACCAATTAATCCTTCACGAATCATTCGGTAGCGGCTGCCAAATGGGGAGAGAATGTCCAGCCGGCGAGGAGCCCGCCCACAAATAAAAAGCCATACGAATCCGCGAAAAGCCCAGCGGATGTGGGTGTTTGGAAACCGAATCTCCCGGATCGATACCTGCGTAACCCGTCCATACTCTTCCCTATCGCAAATACAAAAAGCAGACCCGTGGACTCACGGGTCTGCTTTTTGTATGCACGATTCATTTACAAAACGAAACGCTTGATTGCTCCGCAACACAATAGGCTTATAGTTTTCAACTCATCTTTTTCAAAGTTGTACAGAGACGTCGGTATTTTCTCCGGTCAATCCAATATACCTTGCATGGGAATACGATGCATTGCGTGATGCCTGGAGGGCTGTGTAACATCGTTTTTGCTTCTTGTAAACTCCCTTTGTCATCTGGCACTGAAACGTGTTGTATGGTGCCTTAAAATCGATCCTGTGGCATGGCCGGAATTGATTCGAGAAGAAGTGTTTATGGTTACACAGTTCAGACATAAACGTCTGATGGGCAAACTGTTCATCCTGCATGGCGATCATGGCGATTCGCATTTCGTCGGAATTCTGGTCGATGACATTGCGGAGATTGCCAAGACGTTCCTTCAGACAGAATCCACTGGCAGAGACCCCGATAATCTTCTGAGATGGATCATCTCGCACTTTTTGAGCAATGTTTTTGCTGGTGTTCCCAACGAAAATAAAATCCGCAGAAAAGGCTGCACGCAACGATCCAGGTAATAGGATTGGTTAGACAAATACACCAGAAACCGAAAGGTTGAAGCAGAAAATGAATGCACAAAAAACGGCAAAGAAGCTCGGCCACGCCACCAATTATGGTGATAAGGCCGTTCCCGAGCCCAACCAAAGCATTGCGGAACAGAAAAATCCATGCCAAAAATAAAAGGAACCACACGCTTGTGTAGAGATATTGCAGTGCATAATGTACCATTTCGGGCGAGGGATCACTCAAAAATATCCGCAGAATGGCTTTGGAGGCAATTCCATACAAAGCCATACCCAGAATTGCAGCACCAAGGGAAAGGAGCATCGTGCTGCGTACACCAACAAAAATGCGTTTTGTTTTCCTGGCTCCTATGTTTTGTGCGCAATACGTAGAAATGCCCGAGCCCAGTGCGATCATAGGTTGCATCACCAAGGATTCAAGCTTAGAAGCGGCAGTATAGGCCGCCATTACGGAAGAACCGAATTGATTGATGCCGCTCTGCAGAATCATAATTCCAAACGCAGTAACGGTTTGGTTTAAAGCCATGGGAATGCCGCTTTGTATCATACACAGAATCCGATAAGGATCGGGGTACAGATCGCGGATACTGAGACGTAGATTGTTGTAGTTGTGAAACATGTACCAAAAGCATAGCAGTGCAGAAATTCCCTGTGACAACACCGTTGCCCAAGCGGCGCCTGCAGTTCCCATATGTAGTGTCGCGATAAAAAATATATCCAAAACAATATTCAAGAATGACGACAAAATGAGGAAATATAAAGGTGTGCGGCTGTCACCCAAAGAGCGAAGGATACTGGCTGCAATATTGTAGGCCATCGTACACAGGATACCGCCAAAGATGACGCGAAGATATTCGTGTGCGTAGAGGAGTACGTTCGAAGGGGTGTGCAACGCTAACAGAATCTGGCGGCTAAAAGAAACGGTAGGAATCGTGAGGATAACTGAAAACACCACTGTGAGCAAGAGCGCTGTGCCAACTACCTTCTTTAGTTCGTTCAGACGGTGCCCGCCAAATGCCTGTGAGACTAAAATACCGCAGCCCTGGGTAAGGCCGGAAGCAAAGCCAATTACAAGATATACAGTGCTTCCGGTCGCCCCCACGGCAGCAAGGGCGTCTTCACCCAAAAATTGCCCGACAATGATCGTATCGGCCATGTTATATATTTGCTGGAATAGGGTTCCAAGCAAGACGGGTACGGAGAAAAAGAAGATGGTTTTGGTGGGGCTGCCTACGGTCATATCTTTTGTCTTGTTCATGGCGTAATCCTCGGATCAATCCCAAACTCTGTGTGGTCCACATTCAGGGTGCAAATAGAGCAAAAATTATTCGAGGCGGCATCCAGCTTGTCCGGCTGCCGTCTCGTTGGCATCATAACACCGAGGGGGGTGGATGTCAAGGGGGGAAAATATAGTTCATTTCGCTCTTGACTTCTGACCCCGACAGCATTATTGAGCATTGATGATTTGGTACGAACCAACACCAGAAATCACTCCTTTTAGGCTACGCTTTGGCCCACAATAAAGCTCCCAACTGCTAGGCAGCCAGGTTTTTCGTTCTGGGTCAAATTGTTTTGAAACAAAAAAGAGAAGGCTTGCGCCTTCCCTTTACAACTGCATATTACCATGCAACAAGTCTACACCAACACCTTTACACAAATAACCTGCCTTTGTGTTTTTATTTTAGCAGTTTACTTGATGTAGATTAAGTACAAGTTTTTGAAGTCAAGAATTACTTCGGTCTTTTCGTCGTCGTAAGGAGAAACATCGAAGCCATCTACGATTTTCAAAAGTTCTTGTAACAGCTTGTGTTTTGATTCATCATTCTAGGTGCTGAAATAACTGGAAAAGGCGCAAGGGCAAAGTATATTCCCATGGACAGAGTATAACACATCACAAAAACGCACGCGTACGATTCTTAACGCGCGCGTGTTTTTTGACGCGTTCTATGTGTGCTATGCCTCTTGACAACCATCTGACCACTCTTTTCTCCCTAGCCGGTTTTATTTGCCGTTTTTCACGCTCCAACGTTTTATTACAACCACCATAAACAGCGCCGGAAGTTGTGCACACCACACAATTTCCGGCGCTGGTTCATTGTATTTTCCTGGCTGTCACAGTTTTTCCTTCTCGGCAGCCTGCAAAACACCGTCCAGCTTGGCGGATTTTAGTTCCGATTTTCATGATACAGCGCTGCCTCCATTTTGTAGACACATTCGAAGCCCTGATATACTATATTCGCTGGTATAAACTAAAAAAGGGAGGCCCGACACTAAGTGTCGATTCTCCCAATATAGATTAACATAAGAAAAGCGCCCTGCTTTGCAGCAAGGCGCTTTCTGGTGCACCATCGGGGACTCTCCCGCGCTCTAAAAACGCCCCACTGGGGCGTTTTTGCCCGCCGGACCGGCGGCGGGCCCGAGCTGTTCTCGTCACCCGATGGTGCACCAGATTGAACCTTCTTTGAAAGATTGCAATAAAAAACGCGCTGCAATTTCTTGCAACGCGCACTTTGGTGCACCATCAGTGGGCGCGTTAAGAATTCAGTCCGGTTCGCTTGTCGGCCTGTAAGGCCTCCATTTTGCTTCGCAAAACCGCTCGTGCGGTTGTACGCCGCGCGCGGCGTACATTGTTCGCTCCCCGCTTTCGCTCACGCTCAATCGTGACCCCTGCTCACAAACCCGCAACCATTTTTAGCGACCAGTCCCCGCGAGACGAACACGAGCGCTTGCGCGAAGTGCGAGTCCGTCCCAAAGGGAATGGTGCAACAAAAAAGCCGCAACATTCGTTGCGGCTTTTCTTGGTGCACCATCGGGGACTCGAACCCAGGACCCACTGATTAAGAGTCAGTTGCTC
>ENA-ORNW01001816-ORNW01001816.1-human-gut-metagenome-genome-assembly--contig:-NODE-1816-length-15416-cov-3.683028_pt1 | contig 15416 bp, 11 predicted proteins | sample MGYA00242121_ERZ509034 | MGnify/ENA primary metagenome ERZ509034 (study PRJEB26280, sample SAMEA2338689) | human gut metagenome | biome: human gut; feature: human-associated habitat; material: faeces... | reverse complement strand
CCGCCATGAGCGTCAGAAGGTAATAGTCCTCATCCACAGCCTTGTCTGCGATAAATTCCTTGTGACCTTCTCCGATGCGGTAATAGATGCCGCCATATTCCAGAATGTTGCCGGAGAAGATCGGCTCGGTTTCATAGGCGGTCACTCCGGTAGGGGTAACTGTGTTTGCGGTCTTGATGTTGCCGTAGCCGTGATCCACAGCAATGATTTTGATGTTGTTCAGTTCTCTCATTTGGTCTGTACCTCCTTGTGCTTGTTCGTGTTCATAAAAAATGCCCCTTTCAGTAGATTTGCGTTGAAGTAGCACCGGATTTTCTGATTTGGTGCTGTTTTCATTGCAATTTCATTCTATTGAAAGAGGGCGCAAAACACATTGAGCGTGGATTGAGCGGAAATTGAGCAAAATTTATCTGTGGAATAAAAAATAGCTCTGCTATTACACAGAGCTACAATTGTTTATTTAATGACAATTCGTTCATTTATTTTACAAGGTGAATTAAGACACATTATCACAGTTAATGGATCAACATTATATTCTGTCGCAATAATGTGTGCATCTACCATTACTGATATTGTCCATGCAGAATCAATTTCACCTTTCGGAATTTTTATTCGTCGCTTTTGGTCATATTCTTCAAAAGCTTTCTTAATGTTTGTTCGCTGGTTGGCTTTTAATGAATTAAACTGCTTTAATGCAACCATGGGCATAATCCTGCTTTTAGCAAACATATTCGATACAGTTACCCATTTCACGAAATCTTTCTGAGATTTGAATACTATTTTATTTTTCATAACAATCCTCCCAAAAAGTTTTTACAGATAAAAATCGAATTTTCCCTTGAGCATTAAGTGTCGGAAGTAATTCTTTAATCATGTCACAATCACTTTCGTTAAAGTAATAGTAGACACATTCGTCAATATTAGATGCATTTATTGATTCAAATATATGAAAATCATTCCACGGAGATAATCCTAATATTTCTAATGTCCCCGTAATATTTTTGAAAGTATCAAAATGATAATTATCAGAAAAAGTTAATGAAGGATTAGCGGCTTTAAGCTGAATGGCATATCCCATATTTGCAGTCAACTTATTCGATTTAAGCGTCCAACTATCAACATCCTGTTTGATTTTGGGGTCATTATTATAGGCTATTGCCATTTTTTCAACAGCACTATTTGCTTGAGGAATTTGTTTGATCTGTAATTCTTTGTATGCGCCACAATGTGTTGTCAAAGCGTTTGAATACAAATAGAAATAATTCTCATCAATTTCTATTTCTTTTATTGGTGCATCGGGAAGTTGGTTTCTGAATGAATCGAGAAGATACACATCACTTTTCTTATCAAATTGCCCATGAATATGGTATGCCGGTTTATGTGTTGCTAATTCGAGATTTGCATCATAGTTTGTAGTAAATATGTTGTCGAACGCCTCTAAATAGGTGATGAATTTTTCCGGATATTCTTGATACAAGGTATTAAGTTTACCATCATTATATATTGCATATAGATAAGCAACTCTCAGAGCTTCCCTGACATAGTATTGCTCGGGATTTTGAGTATTGGTCTTGTGGCATACTAAATCATGAATTAAATAATAGTCTTCAAATCCTATATCAGTTATTCGTAATGTATCAATTTTATCTGCATATTGTTTTTTGAAAGACTTCAAAGATTCATCTTCTGCAGTACAATTTGTAAAATTATCGTATTTGTCCTCCAAAATATCTCTTGCTTCTAAAAATAATTGCCCTATATAATTTTTTAACAGGTACGGGAAATTCACAATGATATGTGATGGAAAATCATCTCTATCACAATTTTTTAGAATTCTCAATACTATTTGTTGCGTAGTATAATCAGTTTTATTAAATTGAATGTTTATACCATTTCCAACGAGTAAATTGTTCATATAGTTATATATCCCCTTCTTTGGTCAATAATTTTTCGCCTAAGTATAATCCGGCTTGCGCATACGTTCCAAGCAGTTCCTGTTTCTTTGCTTCAATCATATCAGGTTCAAACTCAAATACTGTTTCATAGATTTCCATAGCTTTCTGGAAATATGAAGTTGCCTGCGAAATTTCTCCCATAGTCAGGCTGATATTTCCCATCGCTTCTTGAACACTTGCATAATCCAGACCAGTATCAGAATTATATTCTCGAATTACACGGCAGAGCTTTCGCAGAGCAGACAAACCAACATCAGGCTGTCCCATATCCGTAAGCAATACAGCATAGTTTGTAATCTGCACAATGCTATCATGGTAATAGGCCAGACCATACTCATCTATGATTCTGATTGCCTGTTCCATATTTTCTTTAGCAAGTTCCAGCTTGCCATTCATTTTATACATACCGCCAAGATTTGCATACAGATTGGACAGGAGCAACGCATTCTCCGAAGTCATTTTCGGAATCATTGCAATGGCATCTTTCTGCATCTTGATTGCTTTATCTGGTTTCTTCTCATAAGCTGCCTGATAACTGAGCAGCAATGCCCGGTCAGCAATAGAGCCTACAGCCTTGTCCTTGAGCAAGTCAGACAGTTTATTTATAACCAATTCCATCCCCTGATAATAGCGGTAATTCTCCATATAAGGGAACACATCTTCCAAGAAACGAAGATATACCGGCATATCATCATTTTCAATCTGATTTATCACAAATTCAATGGTCTGGAACAACTGTTTATAATAAGAAACTTCTTCTCCATGACGCAGACAAATCTGCTGTAAGCTTTCCAATAAGGTGTGACAAGTCTGCACAGAAGGTTTTGTTTCTTCCATTGTCACTTCCTGCATCATTGGATGAAGGGCAATCATACGACCTTCCATTGCCTTGATGAAGCCTTTTTCAATCAGATCATTGACAGTATTCATATCACGCAGCTTTAACCAGTTCGCAAACAATCTGTTTTGAACACCGGAAAACGAAGCCAACGCAAGGTTTCTCATAATATCTGTTTCTGCTTCTGAAAGCTGATACAGAGAGAACAACGTGTGAATGTGGTCATAATAGGTCGCCTTGCGACTTTTGCCGTCTTTGGAGATACCGATAGTATCGGTGGCATCCAGGGCGACTTTTTCTTCTTTTAGCTTCTTTAACAGGAGCAACGGCTCCATAATTCCACTTTCCAACAAACGGGCTGACATTTCTACAGCAAGAGTATGACTGTGTACTGTTTGGATGATTTGCTCCAAAATCGTGCGATTCTTTTCAGCATCGGAATAGAAGCAGCCCATCAGTTTAATCAAAGCATCTGTATCCCCAATTTCTTCCAGATTCATGAAAGTATAGTTGTTAAAGCTGCTTCGGGTAGTAAACAGAATACGGCAGCGATATTTCATCACAACCGACAGCAAACCATCCTGCGATGCTGTAGTATTAAAATTATCAATGATAAATAAGGTGTCCTCTTTCAATGTACGCAGAAAACGGTTATGTTTGCGGAACCGTTCTTCATTGTCGTCATCCGGCAGATCATCTGCAAAATCCATATCTGAAATATCTTGTTTTAAATTGCCAGTGTAGGAAAGGTACAAAATATTTGTGTATTCTTTGCTATGAATTTTAGCATAAGCCTTTGCCAATTCACTTTTACCAATGCCGGCGATACCTTGCAGAAATACCTTTCCATGACTACATAACAACTGATGTAAAGTTACAAGTTCATTGTCTCGTCCACAGAAATGACGGCATGGCTTTGGGGTACCGCCATCGTAGATAAAATCTTTCACGGCCGGAGAAAGATTTCCAGCAGATAACAGATTCTTAGTATTTACATCTCGCTTTACAAAAGTACGTTCCATGCCAAAGCATAAAGCAGAAGTTAGAAATACTGCTTCATCCATTTCTGTTTCACAAGGATAATTCTCGAGAAGCCGAGCCTTGGTTTTATCTGATATGGTTGTATCCTGCACCAGAATGTTATAAATCTCTTGCACCGCCATAGTACTGTCATACATCAACGGAAGCACATTTCTGTGCATATCAGCAGCGAGTCGGTTTCGATTGTGGTTATCCATATAATACCTGGTGATACGAGGACTGATTTTTGCTTGTCCATTGAACCAACGGCATACCAGACCATTATCAAAATCAAAATCCAGAGATTCGTCTGAACTTAAAAAGCTGACAAACAACTGGTACATCATGTCAATCTGATTCATACTGTGGGCATCACTGATATAGTTACGAATGGTGGTGATGACTGAACTGAAATCTAAATATTCCATAGACAGCCCTCCTTCAAAAATAGTCAATTTACGCTCAATCCACGCTCAATGAAGCTTTAGACTGTTTGTTCTAAAATGAGTGTAGATTGATGGAAGCGTTCTGCTAAATATTATAGCACGGCTTTCAAGTCTACGAAAGAGCATAGGTAAGTGATTTGAAAGGAGGGGCTCATGGAACAGAATATAGCATTTGAACGATGTGTGGATTTTCTGGCTCGTATGATTGAGAAATACGGGCAAGAGCTCCTCGATGAGATCAATGCAGATGAAGATGGTGGGGCAAGAACTAAAACAGAAGATACAAAGTCAGCGTAAATGGGTGTCGAAAATGTCGGCATCCATTTTTTATATTTTGAATATATTGAAAAACTGAAAATCAATGGTATAATTAAGTTGGGACAAATAATTGAAACAGTAATTCGATATATGCCATATGGAATATAATGGGAGGCAGCAATCATGGATAGCAGAAAACGTATGGGGAAAGATAAAGATGGAGTGATTTTCCCTGTTGCTCCAAATCTTTCTGAAATGAGTGATAGTTATTTGGATTTTATAGAAGCAATCAAAAAAGAAATTGAGAACCAGAGATTAAAGGTTGTACTGAATGCAAATTCCAGTATGATCTGTCTCTATTGGAATATTGGTAAAGCTATTCTGCAAAAGCAGGAGGAAGAAGGCTGGGGAGCCAAAGTCATTGACCGCATGGCAAAAGACCTGAAAGATGCGTTTCCGGATATGTCCGGCTTTTCTCCAAGAAATATTAAGTATATGAGAAAATTCGCAGAGTGCTGGCCGGATTTTGAAATTGTGCAACGGGTCGTGGCACAAATTCCATGGCGTACCAATCGTATGTTGCTTGACAAATTGGATACACAGGAAGAACGAATCTGGTATGCACATAAAACCATCGAAAACGGTTGGAGCAGTACGATTCTGGATTTGCAGATTCAGAGCAAATTGATTGAACGTACAGGAAAAAGTGTCAATAACTTCCCTGTTGCTTTACCACCTGCGGATTCCGATATGGCAAATCAGATTTTCAAAGATCCGTATCTGTTTGATTTCCTTGGTACTGATATGCCAAGGCGAGAGGTTGAGATTGAACGTAAGCTGACAGAGCATATCCAGAACTTTCTTTTGGAGTTGGGACAGGGATTTGCGTTTGTAGGCAGACAGGTACATCTGGAAGTGGGCGGAGATGACTTTTATATTGATCTTTTGTTCTATCATCTGAAACTTCGCTGTTATGTGGTAATTGAACTGAAAGCTTGTGATTTTGAGCCCGGTTTCATCAGTCAGCTCAATATGTATCAGAATGTTGTAAATGATATTCTGCGTCATCCGAGTGATAATCCGACTATCGGATTGCTTTTGGTTAAAGGTAAAAATCAGACGGTAGTTGAGTATTCTCTTGCAGGATACCAGAATCCAATTGGCGTAGCAGAATGGAAAAACCAGATGGTAAAAGCACTTCCGGAAGAACTGAAAAGCAGCTTGCCGTCTATTGAAGAAATCGAAAAAGAATTGGAGTAAAAAGTGCCACAGGCCGTGGCACAATTACATATCACCCTATGGATGGAGGTGGTTAGGAATTGAAAACAAGAAGATGTTACATATACACACGAGTATCTACCTCGATGCAGGTAGATGGATATAGTTTGGATGCACAGAAAGATAAGCTGAAAAAGTATGCGGAATTTCAGGATATGGTAGTTGCGGGTGAATACTCTGATGAGGGAAAATCCGGTAAGAACATAGAAGGTCGTCCACAATTTTTGCAAATGCTGAAAGATATTGAGTCAGGCAAAGATAAGGTTGAATTTGTCCTTGTATTCAAACTTTCCCGATTCGGAAGAAATGCAGCCGATGTACTTAGTTCCTTACAGCGTATGCAGGATTTTGGGGTCAATCTGATTTGTGTAGAAGATGGCATAGACAGTTCCAAAGACAGCGGGAAATTGATGATTTCTGTCTTATCTGCGGTTGCGGAAATTGAGCGTGAAAATATCCTTGTTCAGACTATGGAGGGGCGCAGACAGAAGGCTCGTGAGGGAAAATGGAATGGCGGTTTTGCTCCTTATGGATATAAGCTGGTAGATGGTTATTTATATATTGCAGATGATGAAGTCGATGTGATTCGCATTATTTTTGATAAGTATGTGAATACAACAATGGGAGCATCTGCAGTTGCAACGTATTTGAATGAGCATGGCTATGTAAAGAAAAAGCGCCAGAATAACACGCTGGATATGTTTTCAGCACATTTTATCAAGTCAATTTTAGACAATCCGGTTTATTGTGGAAAACTCGCTTATGGTCGCCGTAAGAATGAAAAGATTGCAGGAACCCGTAATCAGTATCATATTGTGAAACAGGACGATTACCCGGTTTATGATGGAGTACATGAAGCAATTGTTTCGGAAGAAGTATGGCAGATGGCACAAAGGAAACGTCAGGAAACAGGTGTCAAAAGCGAGAAAATTTATAATCAGGAACATGAAAACATCCTTTCCAGTATTCTTCGTTGTCCTGTGTGCGGGGCTGCGATGTACGGCAATGTAAATCGTAAGAAGAAAAAAGACGGAACCTTATATAAGGATTATTATTATTATCATTGCAAACACCGTACTACGGTAAATGGTCATAAATGCGGATACAGACGACAGTGGAAACAGGAAATGGTGGACGCTGCGGTAGAAGAAGTGATCAGAAAACTGGTTACAAACCCGAAGTTTGAACAGGCAATCCGTCAGAAGATTGGTTCCAGAATTGATACAGAAGAATTGGAAACCGAACTGGAACAGCTTCGTAAGAAACTTCATCAGCTAAACGGAGCAAAAGCAAAGTTGGGACAGCAGATGGACAGTCTTGATGTAACAGACAAGCATTATGACCGCAAGTATCAGGATATGGAAGAACGCTTGTATAAGCTGTATGATGATATTGATTCTGTGGAAGAAGAAATTGAGGAAGTGGAAACCAGAATCTATAATGTGCGTCAGCAGAAAATTTCCGGTGACAACATCTATCAATTTCTTCTGTATTTTGATAAACTGTATGATAAGTTCACGGATGCTGAAAAGAAAGAGTTTCTTAACAGCTTCATTGAACGAGTTGATATATACGAGCAAGAGCAGCCGGATGGCCGTTTCTTGAAGCACATTAAATTCAGATTTCCTGTCTATTTTAATGGAAAGGAGATAGAGGAAATGAGTTGGGACAACGAAACAACAGTCGAGACGGTATGTTTATTGTCCAAACTTAATACAAAGCAACATATCGAGGTTGAGATTAAAATGGACGAGCTGGATCTGACTGCGGCGGAGAGTAAGGCAACATACGAGGAGATTAAGGAGTATGTGCTGGAAAAGCATGAATTGAAGGTGTCCAGCCTGTATATCTCCCAGGTTAAGCGGAAGTGTGGTTTGGGTGTGGGACAGAATTATAATCTGTCAAAGAAGGAAGATGCGAAGGTGCCGCAGTGTCCACCGGAAAAAGAGGCGGCGATTATGGAAGCATTAAAGTATTTCAATATGATATAAATACGAAAAACTTATGATTAAAAGCACGTTAGCGACTTAGTCGTTAGCGTGCTTTTTTCTTACTAAAGATAACTCTCGATAACTTGACTAATAATCAGCAAATGTAGTATAATTGTTCTATGTTATAGAACGTAGAACAATTATAGAAAGGAGGTGTCAAATTGCCCGCAAGAGTAGCCGCTGATAAAGCTTCTGAAAGAGCAAAGAAGAACCTTGGTGCTTTAATTGTCCGATGCCGTGGGACGCTCAGCCAATCCCAATTAGCACAAAGGGTTGGTCTGCCTCGTTCAAACATGAAATATATAGAAGACGGTGTTAACGCTCCAACAGCGGAGGTCTATGACAAGCTGATTAAGGAGCTAAAGCCGGATTTACAGACACGCCGTCGTATGGATCGTCTGTATATGGCGATTCGGAAAGTTCCTCCGCCGGATATTTGTCGGACTATCACACAAAACAAGGATTTAGTAGATGCAATGCGAAAGTTGGAAGGTTGCAATTTGACACCTGATCAGATCAAAAGAGTTGCCGCCCTGTTTGCGTCTTTTCAAGAGAATAGAGAAGGAGAACCCACAAAATGAGAGATAAGTATTTTTACGAAATAATGTTTGATGATACGTCTATTGACGTAAGCAAGGAAGTTGGGTTGGTCTGGTCCATTGCCAACTCACTTCGTGGTGCCTATACCTCGGATAAATATAAGGACGTTATCATCCCCATGGTCATCATCCGCCGGTTTGAGTGCGCTCTAGAGGCTACCAAAGATGCAGTTGTAGCAAAGCACAAGCAGAACCCCAACCTCCCTGCTGCGCTCCTTTGCCAGGTTTCCCAATATCCTTTTTACAACTATAGTGAATACACCCTCAAACTCCTTCTGGATGACAGCGACAGCATTGCGTCCAATCTCAAGTCTTACATTGAAGGCTTTTCCGCCAACATCCAGCTGATTCTGGAAAAGCTACTGAAATTCAGCACCCAGATCGACAAAATGGATAAGAGCAACCGCCTTTACAGCGTGGTTAAAAAGTTCTCGGATTTGGATTTGTATCCCGCCCATGTGGACAGCATGAAGATGGGCTACATTTTCGAGGATATTATCCGCCGCTTTTCTGAAAACGCTGAGGCCGGTGATCACTATACGCCCCGTGAAGTAATTCGTCTGATGGTCAATGTACTGCTGGCAGAGGGCTGCAACGACCTGCTGACGGATGAGGGTAAAATTGCCACCGTACTGGATGCTGCCTGTGGTTCGGGCGGTATGCTGTCCACTACCTATGATTTCCTGCGCCGTAAAAACCCCTATGTGGATGTGCGTTTGTTTGGGCAGGAAATCAACCCAGAATCCTACGCCATTTGTCTGGCAGATATGCTCATCAAAGGCCAGAATGTGAAAAACATCATGGGTGATGAGGAAGCCAACACCCTGAAAACGGACTGCTTCCCGGATCAGAAGATGCGGCTGGTGATTATGAATCCCCCGTTTGGTACACCCTGGGGTGGCAAAGATGCACCGGAAGGACAAGAGAAGAAAGTCCGTGAGGAAAACAAGAAGGGCGGACGGTTTGAGCACGGTCTTCCCGGAACCGGTGACGCCCAGCTGCTGTTCATGCAGCACGCCATCAATAAGCTGGATGAGAAAAACGGGCGTGCAGCGATTATTACCAATGGTTCGCCTCTTTTCTCCGGCGGAACCACCAGCGGTGAAAGCCAGATTCGGCGCTGGATGCTGGAGGAAGATTTAATTGAAGCCATTATTGCCCTGCCTACCCAGCTTTTCTATAACACCGACATCGGTATTTATATCTTTATTCTGTCTCGTAATAAGCGCCCTGACCGCCGTGGAAAGGTGCAGCTCATCAATGCGGTAGATATGTGGAAACCCCTTCGCAAATCTTTGGGCAAAAAGCGCCGTGAAATCGACCGGGATAGCATGGTAAAAATCACCGAGCTGTACTCCAACTTTGAGGAAAACCAGTACTGCAAGATTTTCCCCAACGAGGAGTTTATGTACAAGGAGTATGCGGTTTATCAGCCGTTGCAGCGCCGGGGTATGCTGGATGCGGAGAGCATCGAGCGGCTGCGGACTAGCAGTTACTTCACCAGTAACTCCAGTATTTTCAATGAGACGGATTTTGAGCAGTTGAAAGAGATGAACCCCCGCAGTGCTGCCGACGAGAAGAAATACCAGAAATATCTGGCGGGTCAGCAGTTTGTGGCGGATGTGTTGACCATTCTGGAAGCCAACCGCTCCGACCGTGTGTTTATGGATTACGGAGAGTTTGAAAAGTATCTGAAATCCCTGTTGGGTAAGGTTGAGGGGATGTCTGCCAGCCGGTTGACCGGCATTGCCATGGTGCTGGCGGTCATGGATAAAAACGCCGTGGTTCAGAAAGACCGCAAAGGCGAAATAATCAAGGACACTACCACCAAGGACACCGAGATCATCAAGCTCACCCAGGACCCGGAGAAATATTTTGAGGCGGAAGTGTATCCCCATGTGCCGGATGCCATCTGGGCCTATGAATTTGACCCGGAGAAAAAAGAGAGCACCACCAACAAGGAAAAACTGGGCGCAGAGTTCCCCTTTACTCGTTTCTTCTACGAGTACAAGGAGCCGGAAAAGGCAGATGATTTGCTGGCCCAGTTTATGGAGCTGGAAAAATCCCTCTCTGAAAAAATTGCAGCCTTGCAGGAAAGTGAGGGAGTGTAATGGTAGATTTTATGACTTGGGAAGAAGAAAATGGACACACATTTAAAAAGAAAAAGTTAAAATACATAGTATCTACTCCGATAACAGATGGACCTCATGAAACTCCCGAATTATTAGATGAAGGAATTCCTTTTTTATCTGCTGAATCTGTCAAAAATGGCATACTTGATTTCAATTATAAAAGAGGATATATTTCACTATCTGATCATAAATTGTTTTGTAAAAAAGTTAGGCCACAAAAAAATGATATATTTATAGTGAAATCTGGAGCGACAACCGGGAACTGCGGCATAGTGACTACCGATGAAGAATTTAGCATATGGTCTCCATTAGCACTCATTCGTTGTGATAATATTTCTGTTTTACAGAAATTTATATACTACTACTCTCTTTGCTATTCTTTCACACACCAAGTAGAGCAATCTTGGTCTTACGGTACACAACAAAATATCGGAATGGGTGTATTGGGCAATTTGTATGTAACTCTACCATCCTCAAAAGAGCAACAATCCATCGTTGATTACCTCGACAAAGCATGCGCCCAGATTGACAGCATTGCCGCAGATTTGGAAAAACAAATTGCTCTTTTGCAGAAATACAAAAAATCCCTGATTACTGAAACAGTAACCAAGGGGCTGGACAAGTCTGTGCCAATGAAGGACAGCGGCGTTGAATGGATTGGAGAAATTCCAAACACATGGGATTGTAAAAAAATGAAATATGTTATTTCAGAGCCTTTACAATACGGTGCTAATGAGGCTGGTGACGATTATAAAGAGGACTATCCGAGATATATCAGGATAACAGATATAACGGAAGAAAACTCACTGAAAGATGATGGAAAGTTATCTCTATCGCCAGATATCGCTAAGCCATATTTATTAAAAGATGGAGATCTTCTGTTCGCCAGAAGTGGTGCTACAGTCGGAAAAACATTTTATTATACTTCTAATTACGGGACCTGTGCGTTTGCTGGATACTTGATCAAAGCAAGATTTAACCAAGATAAGATGAATCCCAAATTTGTGTATTACACTACATTAGGTATAGGATATGAGAATTGGAAGAATACCGTTTTTACTCAAGCGACAATTCAAAATATCGGAGCAGATAAATATGCACAATTGTACATCACTGTCCCGTCCATGAAGGAACAAAATGAAATCATTGCATATTTAGATACACAATGCAAAGCAATCGATGATGTTATTCACAGTAAATATCAGCAGCTTTCTACTATCCAACAACACAAAAAATCTCTCATCTACGAATATGTCACCGGCAAAAAACGAGTAAAGGAGGTGCGGTAAAATGGCCATCAAAGCAGGGCAATTAAAGGAACGGGAAGACTATCAGGCATACATTCTGGAAATGCTGAAACAGGAAAACGGCTATCAGGTCCGCCCCTCTACCGCTTTCGATCCCGGCTACGGCATGGATGTGGAGCTACTGTTCTCCTTTTTGCAAGCCACCCAGCCGGATGCATTGGCTCGGTTGGAAAAACTCTATGGCGACAGGACCCGCCAGACCATCCTCAACTACATCAACAATGAGGTCAATAAGAAAAGCCGCAGCCTGCTGGATGTGCTGAAGCACGGTGTGGAGTTTGATAACGGGGTATCCCTGACCCTCATGTACCGCAAGCCCGCCACCACCTTCAACCAAAAAGCGGAGGCGCTGTATCAGCAGAATGTTCTCTCGGTGATGGAGGAAGTCTGGCACAAAGAGGGTGAGCGCATTGACCTTGTAATCTTCCTCAACGGCATTGCCATTTTCACCTTTGAGCTGAAATGCAACACCAGCGGACAGAATTATGAGGATGCGATCCGTCAGTATAAGTTCGAGCGGGATTACAAAACCCGTTTGCTGAAATTTAAGGCGGGCTGTCTGGCTCACTTTGCCATGGACTTGAACGAAGTCTATATGTGCACCAATCTCAAAGGAAAATCTTCCTTCTTTCTGCCGTTCAACAAAGGCTGCGGCGTTGGGATTCACTCCGGCAAGGGCAATCCTCACAACGAAAACGGCATCAATGTTTCTTATATGTGGGAAGATATTCTCAAAAAAGATACGGTGCTGTATCTGATTGATAAAATCATTTTCCTACAAAAGGAGACCAAGAAAGACCCGGATACCGGCAAGCGTGTCACTAAGGAAACGCTGATTTTCCCTCGGTATCACCAATTCAATGCCGTGCGCAAGCTGGTGGCAGATGTCGTAGAACACCACAGCGAGAAAAACTATCTGATTGAACACTCGGCAGGCAGCGGCAAAACCAATACCATTGCATGGTTGGCACATCGTCTGGCTTCTTTGCACGACAGGGAAAACAAAGTTATTTTTGATACGGTCTGCATTATCACTGACCGTATCGTGGTAGATCGTCAGCTTCAGAATGCTGTACTGTCATTGGAGCACAAGACCGGTCTGATCAAGGTCATGGATGAAAAATGTACTTCCAAAGACCTGGCAGATGCCCTCAACGGCAACACCAAAATCATTGTGACTACCATCCACAAGTTCATGTACATTCAGGAACTTGTGCAGGAGCTGAAAAGCAAGACTTTTGCCGTAATCATCGACGAGGCGCATTCTTCTACCTCCGGAACTGCTATGGAAGCGGTAACCTATGCTCTTTCGGAGAGCCGCAAGCTGAGCGAGGCCACCCCTGTCGATGTGTCGGAAGAAGAAAAATCTATGGGTGATATCATCGAAGACGAAATTGCCCGCAGCGGAAAGCAGCCAAATGTTTCCATGATTGCCTTTACCGCAACACCGAAGCCGACCACTTTGCAGCTGTTCGGCTGCCTGAATGAAGAGGGAAAAAAGGTCGCCTTTGACCTGTATTCTATGAAGCAAGCCATTGAGGAAGGCTTCATTCTGGATGTGTTGCAAAATTATGTGACCTATAAGACCTATTTTGAAATTAATAAGGCCATTGAGGACGATCCTGAGCTGGAAACGATTGCCGCAAAGCGTAAGATTGCCAAATACATTGAACTGCATGATACCAACATTGCTCAGAAAGTGGAGATCATTATTGAGCACTTCAAAAATAGAATCATGCAGGAATTGGGCGGCAAAGCAAAAGCCATGGTCATTACTTCGTCACGGCAGGCAGCAGTCAAATACCGGAATGAGTTTGAGACCTATATTTCCAAGCATGGGTACACGGGTATTCGGGCATTGGTGGCGTTTTCGGGTAAGGTCTCTCTGGACGGCCACGAATACACTGAAGCGGTGATGAACGGCATTAAGGAAGAAGATTTGCCGGAAGTGTTTGACAGCAACAGCTATCAGGTGCTGTTGGTGGCGAATAAGTATCAAACAGGCTTTGATCAGCCAAAACTATGTGCCATGTATGTGGACAAGCGCCTGCGTGGAGTCAATGCTGTGCAGACCCTTTCTCGCTTGAACCGTATTTGTGCACCCTATGACAAGAAAACCTTTGTGCTGGATTTCAAAAATGAATATGAGGATATTCAAGCATCTTTTGCCCCATTCTATACTGAGACGATTCTAAATGAGACGATCACCCCTTCGGATATCCGGACGGTGGAAGCCCAAGTGGATCAGTATAACTTCCTGGATATTGACGATATTGAGGAATTTAACGGATACCTGTATCAGGATAAACGAACCTCTAAAGAAAAGGCTCGGATGTGGGCGTTGCTGGATAAATCCCTGCAAATCATCAATCGCCACCCGGAACTGGAAAAGTTGGAAATTCGTGCAACTATCAAGCGTTTCTTGCGGTTTTACAGTTTCCTGATTCAGGCAACCTGTTTTGAAAGCGTGGATCTGCACAAGAAGTACAATTTCCTTTCGTACCTGGTTAAAGAAATCGAAGTGGGCAGTGGTGGAAATGATTTTGACATTGCGGACAAAATCACTGCCTCTAATTTCCGTCAGAAAAAGACTGGGGAAAACACACACGAGATTGAATCCAAGCCGGAGGTCAGCTTGCCGACACCCAATGAGGTCTTTATGGATGAAGCCGTGAAAAAGAAGCTGTCCGAGATCATCGACGAGATCAATGCAGCGTATAACAAGAACTTTGATGTTGACGTGGCCTCCAAGTCCGCTCTGCAAATGAGGGACATTTTGCTGAAAAACGGACATCTGCGGGACAGTGCACGGAATAACTCGCTGAAAGATTTCCGCTTTGCCTATTTTGACGCTGTACAGGATGCTCTGATTGCCGGCTATGAGCAAAATCAGGACTTCTTTGCCCTTCTGCTTGATAACGACGAAAAGAAGCGGGAACTGATGCAGGTGTTTCTGGAAGATGTGTATAGGAATTTGAGGATATAAGTGTGAAAATCCTTGTGACAAAAGTTTTCCTGAACGACATAATAGGAGTTGAGGATTTGGGTACATCTGGTATAATAAAACAAAAGAAAATGGCGATTGCAAGTAATAATGAACCAGAGATGTATTCAGAAATTCAGATTACTTGAAGCAAATGCATTTGAAGGAGGTGCTTAAATGGCACTATCAAGAGATCAGCTAAGCCGGATTACTATATCTGGGTTTAAGTCTATTAAACGGTGTGATATTAAATTCAGGAAGGTCAACGTTTTAATTGGTAGTAATGGAGCAGGAAAGTCTAATTTCATTTCTGCGTTTACGTTGCTTCAAAATATTTTGTCGCAAAATCTCCAAGTTTTTGTGGCGCAAAGCGGAATGAATTCGCTTTTTTACAATGGCAGAAAGGTAACAGATGAAATAGATTTTGAAGTTTATTTCGGAAATAATTCTTATGGCTTTGTACTTATTCCAACCGATGATAACAGACTAATATTTCGCAAAGAGTATTTTGGGTATCATGGACAGTGGGAAAATGAGAGTAATGTTTCCAGAGGATCGATTGAATCTCAATGGCAAACCGGAGCTCATAATAACATAGACGAATATGTA
>ENA-ORNW01001812-ORNW01001812.1-human-gut-metagenome-genome-assembly--contig:-NODE-1812-length-15441-cov-2.517678_pt1 | contig 15441 bp, 12 predicted proteins | sample MGYA00242121_ERZ509034 | MGnify/ENA primary metagenome ERZ509034 (study PRJEB26280, sample SAMEA2338689) | human gut metagenome | biome: human gut; feature: human-associated habitat; material: faeces... | reverse complement strand
TGCCACTAAAACCAGAAGAATATAGGGAAATGACATAACCATATCCGTAAAACGCATGATCAGGATATCCGCCAAGCCCCCGAAATATCCAGCCAGAAGGCCCAGAAACACGCCCAGGGCAGTAGCGATCAGCGTAGCCAGTACGCCTGCAAAAAGGGAGGTTCGGGCTGCATATAGAAGGCGGCTCAGCATATCGCGGCCAATCTGATCCGTCCCCAGCAGAAATTCATCTCCGGGAGGTGCTCCGAAGGGTCCCACGATTGCCTCCGGATCATAGGGAGCGATCACAGGCGCAAGGACGGCGCTGCCGCAGATCAGAACCAGCACAGCCAGACTTGCCAAAGCCAGGCGGTGGCGGCAGAATCTGCGCCATACCGCCCCCGCATAGGTCTCATGATTTTTCATTTGCTTTTTCATTTCATTTTCCTTTGCTAATCGTACTGAATGGAAGGGTCAACCACAGCATAGAGGATATCTGTAACCAGATTCGCTGCCAAAACCACCACAGCGGCTAAGAGGCAGACGCCCATAATCACAGGATAATCTCTGGATAAAATGGCGCTCATGGTCATAAGTCCAAGTCCGGGCCAGGAAAACAGCTGCTCCACGATCACAGCACCCCCAAACAGGAGGGGAATCTGCATCCCGATCACCGTCACCACCGGCACAAGGCCGTTCCGCAGGGCGTGGCGGCCTATTACCAGCCGTTCCCCTATGCCCTTTGCCCTGGCTGTCCTCAGATAATCCTTTTGAAGGATCTCCAGCATGGAGCTGCGGATATAGCGGATATTTGTTCCCGCCATGGAAAGGGCTAAAACGGTCACAGGCATCACCATGTGGGCTGCCAGATCTCCAATCCCTCCGGAGCCTCCCAGGGTAATCATCCCGCTAGACGGAAGGAGCTTAAGCTTAATATTAAAAATGTAAACCAGAAGAAGGGAGAGAAAAAATCCCGGGATGCTGCTGCTTAAAAAGGACGCTGTTACCACCGCATAATCTCCTTTGGAATACTGGCGCACTGCGCTGTATATTCCCGCAGGGGTACTGATAAGAAGGCTCACTGCCAGTGAAACTCCCATCAGTAACAGGGTGGGCCCCAGACGTTCCATGATCATCTGGCTTACGGGCTGGTAGGTCTTGATGGAAACACCCAGATTTCCCTTAAGAACCTGTCCCAGCCATATAAAATACTGAACATAGAAGGGCTTATCAAGCCCCAGAGCCGCTTCCTTTGCAGCTACTGCCTCCTGAGAAATACGGGCGCCCTGAAGCATTTCCAGAGGACTTCCTGCAAAGCACATGATCGCATAATCAATCAGCGTGATCCCGATGAGGGTAGGAATAGCAATGAGAAGCCGTTTTATAATATATTTTTTCATTCGTTTCTTTTTACCTCCAAAACAGCAGGACTACAAGCCGCCAGATGGGTGCTGCCCGGACGGACGGGACGAAGCGGTACCTCTGCGCTGCTGCATTCCGGCCTTTTCCTGAAGCAGCGGTCTTTAAAGGGACAGCCCTTATCCTCTGCCCCTGTGCTGGACGGCTCATACGCTGTTCCTTCACTGGTCTCGCCCCAGTTTTCCTCCCTTTTTCTGGGATCCGGGATGGGCACTGCCCCAAGAAGGGTTCTGGTATAGGGATGGACCGGATGCTCAAACAGCTCACTGCTCTCCCCCGTCTCTACCAGTTTCCCCAGATACATCACCGCAATACGCCGGCTTACATAATTTACAGCCCCTAATCCATGTCCGATAAAAATACAGGTCAGGTCTAACTCCTTTTGAAGGCTTTTAAGCAGATTCAGGATCTGGGCCTGAATGGATACGTCCAGAGCGCTCACCGGCTCATCGCAGATCAAAAGCTTCGGCTCCAGTGACAGCGCCTTTGCAATGCCGATTCTCTGCCGCTGCCCGCCTGAAAACTCATAAGGGTAACGGTCCAGAGCGCTGAGAGGAAGCCCAACCAGCTCCATCAGATGCTCCGCCTTCTTATGAACTGTATGCTTATCCGCCAGGCTGTGGTAAAGCATGGGTTCTGAAAGGATCTGAAAGATCTGTTTTCTGGGATTTAAAGAGGAATAGGAATCCTGAAATACCATCTGGATCTCTGTGCGCACTGCGCTATAGCCTCTGCCTCCCTTTGCAGTCAGTTCCTGTCCTTTATACCAGATGCGCCCGGAGTCCGGTGCTTCCAGCCCGGCGATCATACGGCCCAGAGTAGATTTTCCGCAGCCGGATTCTCCCACCAGCCCCAGTGTTTCCCCCGGATAAAGCTCCAGAGAAACATCATCTGCCGCCCGGATCCATGAGGTGGGACGGCCGAAAATGGGCCGGTTCTGGGGATAATATTTTTTCAGATGCTCCACCTTAAGCAGGGGCTCTGTATTCTTATAAGGTTCTGCCACTTTGCTCTGCCTCCTTTGCCCGCCAGCACCGCACCCGGTGAAGCTCCTGTGCCTTCTGTGTTTCCTCTGCCTTTATTTCTTCCAGCTCCTGGGGCGCTTCGCAGCCCTGCTTCCGGTAAGGGCACCGGTCTCTGAAACGGCAGCCGGTCATCTGCCCGTAATTTTCAGGAACCGTCCCCTCTATGGCCTGAAGCATTTCCTCCGGATTCTGCTCCATGGACGGAACTGCAGCCAGCAGCGCCTTTGTATAGGGATGGGACGGATGGTCAAAAATCTCAAATACCGTCCCTTCTTCTATGATCTGCCCCGCATACATCACCATAACCCGGTCTGCCATCTGGGCCACCAGTCCCATATCGTGGGTAATCAAAAGCAACGACATACGAAGCTCCCTTTTCAGGGAACGCAGCAGATTCATGATCTGGGCCTGGATGGTCACGTCCAGAGCCGTTGTGGGTTCGTCTGCAATAAGCAGAGAAGGCTGGCAGGATAAAGCCATAGCGATCATCACACGCTGACGCATTCCTCCGGAAAGCTGGTGGGGATATTTCTTCATCACAGCCTCTGCTTCCCGGATTCCTGCTCTGCCCAACAGATCAAGGGCCCGTTTCCTGCGCTCCTCTTTTCCCAGCTCTGTGTGGGCCTTTAAGCCCTCTTCCAGCTGTTTTCCAATGGTCAGAACCGGGTTTAAGGAGCTTAATGGATCCTGAAAGATCATGGACAGCTCTTTTCCCCTGACCTGATCCAGCTCCTTCCGATCCATTTTCAAAAGATTTCTTCCATTAAAAAGGATTTCTCCCTGTGACACACGGCCGCCCCGGCCCAAAAGCCCCATAACAGCCAGAGATGTAATACTTTTTCCGCAGCCGGACTCCCCTACCAGACAGACCGTCTCTCCCTGATCCACAAAAAAATCAATCCGGTCTGTGCCAATGGTATTTCCGCGTTCCCCTGCAAATGCAACCTGCAGGCCGCGGACTTCCAAAATATGTGACATTCCTAACTCCTTTTTCAGATTTTGTAATGAACCGACATTCCCCGGCAAAAAGCTTTGCCGGGGAACGAGTAACAATGTATGGTCACGTACGGCAGACGGGATCACACTCAGCCTGTGATATCCCATTCTTCCACATGATTAAAGAAGCCGTATACCGAGGGGGTTACTCCGGTCAGGCGTTTATTTTTCGCTGCCATGGTGCGGATCACATACGCGGAAAACATGGGCACATCCTCCTGCATCCGGCGGTCAATGATACCGTACTGCTCTTTTAATTCTTCCTTATCGCTTAATACAGCGATTTTTGAAAGAGCCTCCTCTGCCTCAGCATGGCTGTAACCGGTCCAGCTTCCCTCGCCGCCTAAAAGCCATGCAATATCTACATAAGGATCTACAGGCGGATAGGTGTACTGCACCGCCATAATGTCAAAGTCTCCGCTTCCTGCAGTACTCATAAGCGTATTGATATCCATGGTACGGATCTCCGTCTGGATTCCCACAGCCGCCCACTGGGCTGCGATTACAGAGGCAGCATTTACAAAGGTACTGTCTCCGGAATCAATATAGAAACGCAGGGGAGAAGAAGGCATCCAGTTACTTTCTGCCAGAAGTTCCTTTGCCTTTGCAGGATCGTAAGAAACAGGCTCAATGGACGGATCGTAGTAAGGGCCTGCGGTGGAAAGGAAGCCGTCTACCACTTCTCCATTGCCCTTTAACAGCTGCTCTAAAATCTGATTTCTGTCAATGGCATATAAAAGAGCCTGGCGGAACTTCTGATCCGGCACATTTTTTGTATTGATAAATACAGACTGGTTGGTAATAGCGTCACCGAAGCTTGTCTCCACTGTTTCCAGCGCCTGAAGGCTCTCATAATCCTCCAGCGGAATGGCGCTCATGGTGTTCTGTGTGATATCGATTTCCCCGGACTGAAGTCCCGCATAAAGCTGGCTTCCCTCTACGATACGGATATTCAGCTTCGGGATTTTAGGCGCTCCCTTCCAGTATTTCTCATTCGCCTCATAGGATACATAGTGATCCTTGTCAAAGGCGGTGACACGGTAAGGGCCACTTACTACATCCGGCTTTGCAAACCACTCGTGGGAGGCCAGCTCTGCCTCAGGGATCTCTCCGATCACATGCTTTGGAAGAGGCATCAGATACCGGGCATAGGAATTCTGAAAGGTAACTAAGGACATGGGCTCCTTTGTGGCGAAGCACACCGTCTTATCATCCACCTTTGTGATTCCCTCAATATGGTCTGCTCCCATTTCCACAAAACCGTCATCACCAACACCTTCAAAGACATAATACATCATGGCTGTGTTGGCAATGGCCGGACTGCACAGGCGCAAAGCTGTGTATACTACATCATCGGCCGTTACCGGCTGGCCGTCAGACCAGACCGCCTTATCATCAATGTGTACCAGAAAATGTTTCTCGTCCTCTGCGGTAATGGAGTCTGCCAGCATGGGCTCAAACTCCATATTGGTGTCCAGCTCCATCAGCGGAAGAAACATCAGTCCGGTGGCATATTTATTGATCTCCACGCCGTCCATCAACAGGGGATTTAAGGTATTTACCGTTCCTGTTACTCCCACATTTACAATCTTTTCCCCTGCTTCCCGGGCGGGCTTTCCTGCCGCTGTCTCCTGCTTTGGAGGCTGGCTCTGGCCTTCAGTGTTTCCTCCTGCACAGGCTGCCAAGGACAGCGCCATGGCAGCAGAGAGAACTGCTGCAAGACATTTTCCTGCAATTTTCCTATATTTTTCCATAATGTCCTCCTGGGTGTTACGTTTGCACACTATTCATAGTAACTTAGTATGGTTTTATTTATAGCATCCGCACGGAAAAATGTCAATACCAGCCCTCTTTGGGGTTCTATATAAAATCAAACAGGTTCATCTGCCGGATCACCGATCACAAACAGTTCCTTTCCATCACGGTTCCATTCACGGATCAGACGGTACTGAATGGGGCTGATATCCTGAAACTCATCTGTCCGTCCGGATTTGCAATTTCATCCGGTTCAAAAAGCCGGATGATACCATATTCTCCGTCAAAGCCCGGAAGGCGTTTTACCCGGCCTTCCCGCAGACGGCGGATTCCCTCAGAAATCAGATGACCAGAATGGCTTCTGATTTCTTCGATCGGAATCGTTCTTAAAATATCAAATTCCGTTCCCAGCTCATCCACCATTTTACAGTATTCTTCCTGAACCTTCTTTGACGCTGCAGACCGTCCGGTAGACGCAGCAATGACCTCCAAAAGAGGAACCAAGCTTTCAAACGTTTTTCTTCCCTCTGGTATAAAGCCTTCGGGCCGGTCTGCCAGCTGATCGATCCGATGAGAAACGCCCATAGTAAGCTTCTTTTTGCATACCGGGCAGATCCCGCCATACCGTTTCGCCTCCGCCGGACTCAGACAGATGTGGCATTTCCGGTGTCCGTCGAAATGGTATTTCCCCTCCTCCGGGAAAAACTCAATCGTGCCTTCCAATCCCTCTCCTGTTTCAATGGCATTTTTCAGCCCCGCATAGGACATTTCACAGTTCAAAAGATTGGCCTCTCTTCCCAGCTTGGCAGGGGAATGAGCATCTGAATTGGAAATGAGCTGGAACCGGTCCAGGGCAGAAAGCCGCCAGTTCATCGGCGGATCAGAGGAAAGCCCGGTTTCCACTGCATGGATATAGGGCGTCAGCTCCCCAAAACAGTCCTCCACCCGGTCAAAACCAGAGCATGCACCAAACATGGAAAAATGAGGCGTCCAGATATGGGCTGGTATCAGCATTCCCCCAGGACAGATCTCCAGCATGATTTCCAGAAGATCATGGCAGGAAAGTCCAAGAATGGGACGGCCGTCTGAATGTATATTTCCAATCATTTCCAGTTTCGCCGACAGCCTCTGGGCATCCTCCAAATCAGGCAGAAGAATCAGACTGTGAACCTTTCGCACCTTTCCGTCCTGTTTGTAAATGGAGCTGATCTCTCCGGAAACAACAAAACGTGGCGTATCTGTCCCTGACCGCCGTCCATTCTCTGACCTGTATTCGTCCTTCAGGCGGTACAGTCCGTCCTCTGCCCTGACCAGCTTCTCATACAGTTCCCGGCCCACCAGGCTGATGGCCTGTTCCTCCAGGTTGCCCGGTTCCTAAAAGATGTATTCCCTTTTTTCCCGCCTCCAGATCCAACTGCTCCGGTGTCAGCTCACGGCTGGTGGCTCTGGAATATCTGGAATGAATATGAAGGTCTGCAATGTACATATCTCTTTCTCCCTGTCACTGTTTAATCATCTAACAACCCCATTAAGGTATTGTACAGTATTTTCATATCTACGGGTTTAGCCACATGGCCATTCATTCCGGCACTTATGGATTTCTGCACATCTTCTGCAAATGCATTTGCAGTCATAGCCAATATCACCATTGTCTTCGCCTCCGGATGGGACGAACTGCGGATTTTGCGCGTTGCCTCATAGCCATTCATAACAGGCATCTGTATATCCATTAAAATCGCATCGTATGTTCCCGGAACACTGCTTTCAAACTCCTCTACTGCCTGCAGCCCATTCTCCCTCAAAACACAGGTTGCTCCCCACATCTGAAGAAGTTCTGCCAGAATTTCTGAATTGATCGCATTGTCTTCTACCAGAAGAAAATGTCTTCCTTCCAGCGATTCCTCCGGTATGCCCTCATCCGCATTGGGGGAACGCTTCTGCTTTCCGTCTGCCACAGCAAATTCCAGTTCAATCTCAAACATCGTTCCCTGATGAAGCTGGCTTTCTACCCGGATTTTACCCCCCATAAGATCTACAAGCCCCTTTGTAATACTCAGTCCCAGACCGGTTCCCTCTACCCTGTTCACCCGTTCACTGCGGCAGAAGGGCTCAAATAAATGGCTGATAAACTCCTGTGTCATACCGATTCCCGTGTCGCTGATGACAAAACGATACCTTACTCTTCCACTTTCAGATGACGGGATTTCCTCCGTCCTGAACCGAACGCTTCCGCCTTCCATGGTGAATTTAAATGCATTGCTGAGTATGTTGATTAAAATCTGTTTTATCCGTAAGGCATCCCCCTGAAAATACAGATGCTGTATCTCTCCCCGCTCAACCATAAATTTCAGTCCCGCGTCCTTTGATGGGGAAGCCATAATAGAGGAAATCTGATCCAGAAGTTCATCAATATGAATGACCTGCACATTCATATGTAATTTGGACTGTTCAATCTGGCTCATATCCAGAATATCGTTAATCAAACTCAGCAGATGCTGAGAAGATACCGAAATCTTTTTCAGATAATCCTCCACCTTCCGGGAATCCGAAAGATTGGCCTGCGCAAGGGTTGTCATTCCCACAATAGCATTCATAGGGGTACGGATATCATGGCTCATGGAAGACAGAAAATCACTCTTAACCCTGCTTGCCTTTTCTGCCTCTGATAATGCCTTTTCCAGATCATACTTCACTTTTCTTTCCGCGGCAAGCATATCGGTTACGTCTGTCCGCACCAGGCAGATTCTGCCAAGACTCAGATCAATGGCGGAAATAATCATATTTTTAGTCTGGATTTCATTGCTTCCATTATTTACAGAATACCGGAACGAATAGAATTCTCCGTCCTTCAGCCGGCTGACCATCTTCCCCGGATCCAGCATATCCCTTACATATGCTTTCTCCGAGTCCACCACAAGCTCCTCAACCACACGTCTCACCCGTTCCATCAGGCTTCCCTGAGCTTCTGTTATATTATGGTCCCCACCGCTTACGACTTTATACTGATCATTTATCAAATCCACGTCTGCAACCAGGTCATAATTTAAAGATGACAGCATTCGGATGATCCTGTCCTGTATTGTCTTTTCCGTAATATCTGTAACCGTTAAAATACCCGTTATATCTCCCGTATCCGGGGTTTCCACAAGATTCACCTTAAACTGTACATATCTTCCCTGCGGATAATTCGGAAGCTTCACAAAACATGGCATCAGAACTTCCTTTATCCCATTTTCAAAAGCCCTGATAGACGGTTCATTTAAATATTTTTCATAAAACAGGCTCCGCTCCGCTTCTGACGCTACCAGAGTTCCAATTCCTGTAAAAAAATCCTCCCGTTTATCACCAAACCGTTCGAGAAGTCCGGAATTGGTACGGTCTTCAATCTCAATAATCTTATTTTTTGTGATATTACAATGCCCTAAAATCAGTGTGTTGGGATCTGTTATCAAATAATGCTGGAAAATCTGCTCCCTGTACTGAAGCCTTAATCTCTCCTGTATTTCCCTCTCTTCTGTAATGTCATGATAATCCGCATAAACCATGGCGTCCCCAGCTTCACACTGAATAACGGAAAATTTTGTATTGACCCAGATATAACCGCCGCTCCCCTTCTTCAGCCGGTATTGAAGGGCTTCTCTGTCGCAGTTTTCACGAATACAGCGGTCTAATGTCTGTTTTACATATTCCTGATCATCCGGATGGACACCTGAAAGCGCATTTGTCTTATACATATCCCAGGCTTCTTCCATAGACATATCAACCATCTCGGCAAATCCATCGGACAGATACTCCGGAGTCAATCTCCCATTCAGTCCATGGTGAACAACAGCAACTCCGCCCGGAAGGTACTTCAAAACTGTCTCGAAATATTTTTCCAGACGCTCCTTTTCTCTTTTCACCGTTGCTTCTTCGGTAATATCCCTCACATATTTTATATATGCAGGCGTCCCGTTCCACTCTGTTTCTTTAAAATGTGTAGCATAGCAGCGCCCTCCCTCTTCATAGCTCGTCTCACAGGGCATTTCCTCTGACCCGCCCATCTTCATCATACAATGGGAACAGGGCTCTTTTTTATTATAAATATGCTCATAACATTTAGGTGTATTCTGCCCTTCCTCATTCCAGAATGCACGTTTAAAACCATTTACATAAAGAAGATCATAATTTTCTTTATCAATCACATAAATATTGTCTGCATTTTCACTGGCTATGCTCTGGAACAGCTGGGTTTCCTGGGACATTCCCCAAAAAAGGAGACAGTATGTTGTTCCATCCTCCCATCCCTCTATTTTATACCACTTTAAACAGCTTGTTTTCTCTTTGACCGGAGAGTAAACTTTGATTCCTATATGCCTGGACTTTGCGGACATAATTGCATGCTCCACTTCCATTCTGTCCTCGTCACACAAAAGCCCCAGGGCATCTTTACTGAAATGCCGATCAAAATACGGCATATCATACCCTAAGAGCTGCACTACTTTTTCCGGACAATATTGGAAACAAAACGTTTTACATTCTTCATCATAAACGGCGACTGCGCCGCAAAATGCATTCAAAATTCTTTCTCCTATGCAATCCATTCTGTTGTTCCCTTCCTTGAAATCAACTTTTGTACTGTGTTTCTCTCTGTTTTAATAATACCATATTTTTTTATTATGTGTGTAGTCTGATCCGCTGAAGAATGCAGAATATTTTCCTGTTGTTCCTCTCTGACAATTATGTTACAATTTTATCGACACATCCGGATGTCAAAAATAAAAAGCGCTTTTACAGCGCATTTATTAAGGAGGGAGATTTGTATGGAAATTGTGAAACTGATCGGCGTCCTCATCGTAATTGCAGGATTTATACTTAAGCTGGACACTCTAGCCGTGGTGGTAACAGCAGGTCTTGCTACCGGTCTGGTGGCAGGCATGAGTCCGCTGGAGATTCTGGATACTCTTGGAACCGCCTTTATCACTAACCGGACAGCCACTCTTTTTATCCTGACCCTGCCCGTTATCGGACTGTGCGAGCGCAATGGCTTAAAGGATAAGGCTGTCGATTTTATCAAATCGTTGAAAAATGTTACAACCGGCCGTCTGATTGCGATCTGGCAGGCTATTCGTACGGTTGCATCGGCATTTTCTCTTCGCATCGGAGGCCATGTCCAGTTTATCCGTCCTCTGATCAATCCTATGGCTCAGGCAGCCGCTGTTGTCCAGTATGACAAACTGGACGAAAAGACTGAAGATCAAATTAAGGGTATGTGCTCAGGAAGCGAAAATTACGGTAACTTTTTTGCTCAGAACTGCTTTATGGGTTCTTCCGGCACACTTCTGATTGTGTCCACCCTAAGTGAACAGGGCTATCCCGTAGACGCCCTTCAGATTGCCGGACAGTCAATCCCCATCGCCGTACTTTCTCTGGTGGCAGGCGTGGTCTATGCCCTGCTTTTTGACCGGCTTTTGAAACGCAGATTCGGAGATAAACGCAGAAAAAAGGAGGCAAACTAAATATGACCTGGACTCTCAGTACTGCAGTTGCTGAATTCTTTTACTGTATTATAGGCCTTATTTTTATTGGCACAGGCTTTAAGGCTTTAAAGGATCCGACCTGTGAAAAACGGATTACAACCGCGGCCTTCTGGTTTATTCTGGCCGCTACATTTATTGCGGGTCCCTATTTCCCCAGATGGATCACCGGACTATGCGTCGTCCTTATGGCGATCCTCACTGCATTTAAAAGGGTTGCCCCCAGCAGCAGCGACGTTCCCGCGGCAGCCAAAACACGTGCAGCGGCAGACCGGTTAGGATATTCTGTATTTATTCCGCCTCTTCTTCTGGCCTTCAGCGCCGTACTGGTCGCTACCTTTTTTAAATCTTTGGGAGCCAATAACGCCATCGGCGTATCAGGAGTAATTGCACTTATAGCGGCTTTCCTGCTCTTTCACCCAAAACCTGTATATGCGGCAAAGGACTGTACGCGTCTTACAGACAATGTCGGCGTCACCGGTATTCTCCCGCAGGTTCTGGCCGCTCTTGGAGCCGTGTTTACCGCTGCGGGAGTCGGCGATGTAATTGCCGCAGGCGTAAGCGCTGTGATTCCTTCCGGAAATCTGTTTGCAGCTACCGCAGTCTATTGTATTGCCATGGCGGTTTTTACCATGATCATGGGAAATGGTTTTGCTGCCTTTTCCGTAATTACCGTCGGGATCGGTATACCTTTCCTGATCGCACAGGGAGCCGATCCGGCGGTTGTAGGCGCCCTTGGACTGACAGCTGGCTACTGCGGTACTCTGATGACGCCCATGGCTGCTAATTTTAACATTCTCCCAGCGGCAGTACTGGAAACGAAAAACAAATACACCGTAATCTTATCCCAGCTCCCCATGGCTCTTTTCATGCTGGCCATCCATATTGTACTGATGTATTTTCTGGCATTCTGATACATTTGAAGCTGTTTTCACACCATCTGCGGAAAGGATATTTTATTATGAAGCTTTTACTTACAGCATTTGATCCCTTTGGAGGCGAACCGGTTAACCCAGCTCTGGAAGCCGTAAAAAAAGTACAGAACCAGATCGGCTCTGTTTCTATCGTTAAGCTGGAAGTTCCCACTGTATTCGGAGCATCCATTCAAACAGTGGCAAAGGCCATAGAACAGGAAATGCCAGACGCCGTCCTGTGTATCGGACAGGCCGGCGGACGCTATGGACTGACGCCCGAACGGGTGGCGATCAATCTGGATGACGCCCGTATTAAAGATAATGAAGGTAATCAGCCCATCGATCTCCCCATCTTTAAGGACGGAGCCCCGGCTTACTTCTCTACCCTGCCCATCAAAGCTATGGTGCAGTCTATCCGTCAGGCAGGACTTCCCGCCAGCGTATCGAATACTGCCGGAACCTTTGTATGCAATCATCTGATGTATGGCGTCCTTTATACTCTGGAACGGAAATACCCCGGAGTAAGAGGCGGTTTTATGCACGTTCCCTTTATCCACAGCCAGACCGTCAACCGTCCGGCTCCCGCCCCTTCCATGAGCATCGAAGATATTGCTGCCGGGATCGAAGCCGCAATCAGAGCTATCGGCGAACATGAATCTGATATAAAGGCTGCCGAGGGCGCTACACACTGATCTTATTTTATAAAAATCAAACTGGCTGCTTACGAAAGATTTCACGGATCGTTGATGACATCAAAAAGGGAATTTCCTGTTTTAATAAGGAAATTCCCTGGGTAATTGAGCCAGCTGCCTTCATTCCTTTATATCGCGGCAAATCCCTTTTCAAGATCAGCGATAATATCGTCAATATGTTCTGTTCCAATCGAGAGTCTGATCGTACTCTGTTTGATGCCCTGATCTGCAAGTTCTTCATCTGTAAGCTGACTATGGGTTGTGCTGGCCGGATGAATGACAAGGCTTTTCACATCCGCTACATTTGCAAGGAGTGAGAAAATCTCAAGGTTATCAATAAACTTCCATGCCTCTTCTTTTCCACCCCTGATCTCAAACGTAAAGATGCTCGCTCCGCCATTGGGGAAATACTTTTCATAGAGCTCATGATCCGGATGTTCCTCCAGAGACGGATGATTCACCCGGGCAACCTTTGGATGGTTCCTTAGGAACTCTACAACCTTTCTGGTGTTCTCTGCATGTCTGTCCAGACGAAGGGATAAAGTCTCTGTCCCCTGAAGCAAAAGAAATGCGTTAAAGGGTGAAATGGCTGCCCCCGTATCACGGAGAAGAATGGCCCGGATGTAAGTTACAAATGCTGCGGGGCCTGCCGCATCATAGAAGCTTACTCCATGGTAGCTTGGATTTGGATCAGCGATATTGCCGTACTTTCCGCTTGTCTTCCAGTCGAACCTTCCGGACTCAACAATAATTCCACCAAGTGTAGTTCCGTGTCCGCCAATAAACTTAGTTGCCGAATGAACGACGATATCGGCGCCATGCTCAAAGGGCCTGAAGAGATAAGGTGTGCCAAATGTATTATCTACTACGACAGGAAGTCCTGCTGCATGTGCAAGCTCTGCAATGGCGTCAATATCCGGAATATCTGCATTCGGATTTCCTAAAGTTTCAAGATAGACAGCCCTGGTATCATCCTGGATCGCTGCCTTTACTTCCTCAAGATTATGGGCATCCACAAAAGTTGTGGTAATTCCATACTGGGTAAGGGTATGGGCAAGCAGATTATAGCTTCCCCCATAAATCGTCTTCTGTGCGACAATATGCCCGCCGTTTGCCGCCAGAGCCTCAATGGTATAAGCAATAGCCGCCGCTCCACTTGCTAATGCCAGGGCAGCGGAGCCGCCCTCAAGCGCCGCTATTCTCTTCTCAAACACATCCTGTGTGGAATTCGTAAGTCTTCCATAGATGTTACCGGCATCTGCAAGGCCAAATCGGTCTGCCGCATGCTGAGAGTTTCGGAAAACATAAGATGTTGTCTGATAAATCGGTACCGCTCTTGAATCAGTTGCCGGATCTGGATGTTCCTGTCCTACGTGTAACTGCAGCGTCTCAAATCTGTATTTGCTCATATCATTCTCCTCCGATTCGCCTCTGTTTCCTATATGTTAACTAGGTTTTATGGGCCTATTATAACCGGCTTCTCATTTCCTGTAAAATACATAGAAGTTAGAACTGGCTATAAGTTTCCATTATAACAATGAATAAACCGCTGAAATACCGAACTCATTTATAGGATTTAAGAATATCAATATACTTTCTGCCCAGAAGGCTGAGGGGTATATTTTTCCGCTTGATATAACCGATTGTCATGGTATCTGTTGTATCAAGAGGAACCGACACGTAGAAATCCCCATTCAGATCCTGACATATGATCCCGCTGCACAGAGTATAACCATTTAATCCTGTCATAAGATTCAGCATCGTCGCTCTGTCATCTGCTTTGATGATCTGTTTGTATGCATGGGTACTGAATACCTCTTCTGCAAAGTAAAAGGAATTCTTTTCCCCCTGCTCAAAAGACAGGCATGGATACTCGGACAGCTCGTCCATTGTAATCTTCGTCTTCTCTGCAAGGGGATGGTTCTTACTAAGGTAAACAGATATGCCACAGTCATATAAAGGCATGAATTCCAGATCATTATCCTCCAGTATTCTGGTCATTGCTTTTTCATTAAAGGAATTTAAGTAGAGCACACCAAGTTCACTTCTATAATTCTTTACATTATCAATCACTTCGTGGGTCTTTGTTTCATGAACCGCCAGTTCATACTCCACAATAGAAAAATTTTTTGCCAGTTTAATAAATGCCTCCACTGCAAAAGAATAATGCTGCATGGACACACTAAACTTCTTTTTTGCTATTGTTTTATTCACAAACCGCTCTTCCACCAGATTTCCAAGCTCAACCATCTGCCTTGCGTAGCTTAAAAATTCCTGGCCTTCTGTTGTGATCACGATTCCCTTATTGGTTCTGATAAACAGTTCCGTTTGAAGTTCCTCTTCTAAATCCTTAATTGCGCCTGACAATGCCGGCTGTGATACAAATAAAGCGGCCGCCGCTTTATTCATGGACTTTGTTTCCGCAATTGCCACTACATATTGTAACTGTGTTAATGTCATTGTATCACCTGCAGTTTTAATTTGTGCTGAACAAGGCTGTTGACAAATACCGGTCTCCAGAGTCGGGAAGCAATGCAACGATCACTTTACCTGCATTCTCTTGTCTGCCTGCAAGGATAACCGCAGCCTTTAATGCTGCTCCGGAAGAAATGCCGACCAGGATGCCTTCTGATGTTGCAAAAGCTCTCCCTTCTTTAAATGCGTCTTCATTCTCAATCGTAATGACTTCATCATAAATCTCCGTATTAAGTGTCTGCGGCACAAATCCGGCTCCGATCCCCTGAATCTTATGGGCTCCCGGGGTTCCCTTGGAAAGAACCGGACTTCCTGCCGGTTCCACTGCTACAATCTGGATATCCGGATTCTGTTCCTTTAAGTATTCTCCCACACCAGTAATGGTTCCTCCTGTTCCGACGCCGGCAACGAAGATATCCACCTTTCCATCTGTCTGTTTCCAGATCTCCGGCCCTGTCGTCTCTTTATGTATCTTTGGATTTGCGGGATTAATGAACTGCCCCAGAATAACCGAGCCCTCAATTTCCCTGTTTAATTCCTCTGCTTTCGCAATGGCTCCCTTCATCCCCTTGGAACCTTCCGTCAGTACCAGCTCGGCTCCATAAGCCTTCAGGAGATTCCGGCGCTCAATGCTCATGGTATCTGGCAGTGTAAGAATAGCCCTATATCC
>ENA-ORNW01001802-ORNW01001802.1-human-gut-metagenome-genome-assembly--contig:-NODE-1802-length-15473-cov-13.368660_pt1 | contig 15473 bp, 9 predicted proteins | sample MGYA00242121_ERZ509034 | MGnify/ENA primary metagenome ERZ509034 (study PRJEB26280, sample SAMEA2338689) | human gut metagenome | biome: human gut; feature: human-associated habitat; material: faeces... | reverse complement strand
CAGCTACCATTGCGATACCAGTGTTTGTATAACCTTTTAAGTTAATGATATCATAAGCTCTGTTTACAAGTGCTTGTTCGATAGCTTTTTTATCGAGTTTATCATCGAAGTGGAAGTATTCATCAACATGTTCAAGACCGAGACCAGCAACGTTTACTGTACTCCATGCAGTGAATGCAGAGTTACCATGTTCACCGAGAACATAACCGTGAATATTTTTAGGGTCGATATGATAACGGTCAGCAATAATTCTGCGTAAACGGAATGTTTCAAGCATTGTACCAGTACCGATGATTTTTTCACGTGGATAATCAAACTGTGTAGAAACATGATATGTAGCTACATCAAGAGGATTAGTAATCATGAGAATAAGTGCATTTTTAGTGTATTTTACGATTTCGGACATAACACTGCTCATGATTTTGCAGTTTGTTTTAGATAAGATGAGACGGTCAGGTTTTTCACCAGGTTTAATGCTAGGACCAGCAGTGATAATGATTAAATCAGCATCTTTGCAGTCGGAGTAGTCACCATGATAAGTTCTGATATTAAGGCTGTGAATACAAGATGTTGCATCGTTAGCATCAAGAGCTTCACCTTTACATTTATTTTCATTTAAATCGATAAGTGCGATTTCGGAAGCAAGTTGAAAATCTAAAAGTTTTGTAAGTACAGCAGAACCTACATTACTAGCCCCAACGATGACAACTTTCCCTTTAAACATTATAATATACCCCCTAATTTATACTAATTATTATGACCTCATAATAACACTTGAAATAATTGTTGTCAATTAGCATATATATAATATATATTAATAATTATATAATATTTGTTTATATATAAATAGATATTATAAATACATAAATATAAACTTTTAGCATTGGCAAATAATATTAAAATTTAGAATAGATGTACATTTTATTTTAAAGGGATTTATAATAGCTTTTTCTTGCCAAATTAATATATGTATTATATATTATAAAGTATTAAATGTAGATAATTAACTTATTAATTTGCTAAGAGAAGGGAAGTAGGATTAATGTTTGGAATGTCCATGGATATTGGGATTGACCTTGGAACAGCGAATGTCCTTATTTATATAAAAGGTAAAGGTATTGTTATGCGTGAGCCTTCTGTTGTGGCTATCGATAATGATACTAATCGTATTTTGGCTATTGGTGAAGAAGCTCGCCGTATGATTGGACGTACTCCTGGAAATATCGTAGCTATAAGACCACTTAGAGAGGGTGTTATTGCTGATTATGATATCACTGAACAAATGATTAGATATTTTATAGGTAAAGTGTCTGGACGTCGTTTTATGTTTAGACCTCGTGTGATGATATGTGTACCTTCTCGAATAACTACAGTAGAAAAAAGAGCTGTTCAAGAAGCTGCAATGCAAGCTGGTGCTAGTCATGCTGAACTCATTGAAGAACCTATGGCAGCAGCTATGGGGGCAGGTCTTGATGTATCTGAACCAAATGGCTGTATGGTAGTAGATATCGGTGGTGGCACAACAGACGTAGCTGTAATTAGTCTAGGCGGTGTAGTTGTAAGTGATTCACTTCGTATGGCTGGAGATAAATTCGATGATTGCATTATCACTTATATAAAAAATAAACATAATGTAATGATTGGTGAACGTACAGCTGAAAATATTAAAATTCAAGTAGGACAAGCTTTTGCAGGAGCTCGTGATGAAAAAATTGAAATTCGTGGTCGTGATTTAATTACAGGACTTCCAAAAACAATTGAAGTAAAATCTGACGAAGTAAGTGAAGCTTTAGCAGAACCTGTATCCGCCATTGTACAATGTGTAAAACGAGTATTAGAAGATACTCCACCAGAACTTTCTTCTGATATTATGGATAGAGGTATAATCATGACTGGTGGCGGTGCAATGCTTTATGGTTTAGATAGTTTAATTCAAAAAGAAACAGGAATTACTACTTATTTAGCAGATGATCCATTAACTTGTGTAGCTATTGGTACAGGTAAAGCTCTTGAATATATGGATAAAATTACTAGAATTCGTAAAAAACCAAATGGTAATGAACGAAAAATAGAAGAATAAAAAGAAGACTGCATTAGCAGTCTTTTTTTCTTAAGAAAAATAAAATATATTTAGCAAATAAAATATGTAATAGATAAAGGATTAAGAGACAATGAATTTAAAAAGAATATTTATATTTTTGATGGTTGGAATGTGCATATTCCAATTGTCTATGGCAAGTGCTAAATCCAAAGTAGATTTAAGCAAAGATATAAAAACACAAGAGGTCTCTCAAGTTGTTGATAAACCAATAATAAATACAATTCGTTATAGTAAATCTTCAGATAAAGTTAGAATTGTTTTTGATTTAAACAAAGATACTAAATATGATGTGAAACAACAGCAAAATGGCGATATAATGGTAGATTTTTCAGAACCTATAGATAAACAATATTTAAATGGTATCAATGTGAATGATGATATTGTGCCATTTATGGAAGTTTATAGTGATGATAAAACTAGTTGTGTTGTCATTAAGATTGCCGATAATAGTGCATATGATATGGGTGAATTAAATAATCCAAGAAGATTATATATAGATGTGCAAAAAGATTATGAATATAGTATTACTAAAGAATTAGAACCAGGATTAACACAGATTTCTTATTACAGTAAAAAATCAGGTGTAAAACAGCAAGCTCAATTGGTAGAAGTTAGCCCTAAATATTTTAAATTTGTGCCAGTTTTAGGTGGCGGTGATAAAATGGCTAAAAACACAGTATCGGCGATGTCTGATTATGTAAATGCAGCTGTTGCAGAAAATGCTTCTTATTTTGGTCCTGGCAGGGAATTATATGGTGTGACTAAAATTGCTGGAGATTTAGTTTCTTCAATGTATTTGACTCGTACTGCCTTTGGTGTATTATCCGATGGGACACCTTATATTGATGATGTAAGTTATAGTGGAATTGTACAAAGTAAAAATGGAGATGTATATGTTTCTGGTTTAAATGGTACAAGAACAAGTGATAGTGTAATGTTATATAATCAATATTATGGAAAAACAACAGGGACAGATAATAGTGGCATTGAATATGTAGTAAAAGATAATAAAATTGTGAAGATAAATAATGGAAATAGTATTTTAAAGCCTGGCGAAATTGTTGTATCTGCAACAGGTAATGGAAAAAATATACTATCAGGTTTGAATGTAGGTGATGATTTAGTAATAAATCAGATTTTAAATACTCCATGGGACAGTGCTACAGATATTTTAGGTGTAGGACCTCGTTTAGTAAAAGATGGTCAAGTTGATATAACTTCTGCTGTAGAACAAATTGGACCAGATGTTACAGGAGCTAGAGCACCTAGAACAGCAGTGGGAATTTTAAGAAATGGGAATGTGTTATTTGCCGTTTTAGATGGCAGACAAGCTCATAGTAAAGGTATGATGCTTGATGAATTCGCTAGATTTTTAATTGGCATGGATGTTGTTGAGGCCGTTAATTTTGATGGAGGCGGTTCTTCTGAATTAGTTATCGGTGGGAAAATAGTAAATTCTCCATCAGATGGAATGGAAAGACCAGTGGCTACAGCACTTACGGCTGTACGTCGTTAACTTGTTTAGAATACAATGATATGGTATTATCAAAATAGGATAATTTTAGTTTGAATTTGATGGAAATAATAAATAATAAAGAAAAGGGAAGTGATATAAATGAAAAGACAATATCTAATCGTATCGGTATTCATAGCATTAGTATTGTTGTTAACGACGGTAGGATGGGCTATGGAAAATAAACAAGTAGAGCAAAAAGCAGTACTTGCAGGAACTGTAAGTTCAACAATAGCAGAAGGTACTAGTGTAAAAATGGGAGATTCTCTAGTGGAAATATCTACACTTACAGGTACTTCAGCAGCTGCTAGAGCTACTGTAAATGGTGTAGTAAAACAAGTTTTAGTAAAAGTTGGTGATAATATAACACCAAATCAAGTAGTAGTATATGTTGAACAGATAGAATAATGAGAGAAAGAGAATTGGTGTAGTATTAATGATAAAATATTTAGTAACGATATGCTTGATGTTGTTATTGTATACAAATTCTGCATTAGCTATGCCTCCAATAATGAAAACTTCAGAATTGAGACCAGGTATGCAAGGTTATGCAGAAACTGTAGTTCAAGGAGCACAGAAAGTTAGTTTTAATGTGGAAATAATAGGTGTAGTGAACAATGGCAAAGGTTCGCCAAAACAGATATTAGCACGTGCATATGGGCCAATTATTGATGATACAAATGGCGTCATTCATGGAATGAGTGGTAGCCCTGTATATGTTGATGGAAAATTAATAGGAGCTGTAGCTAGAGCTGTAGGTCAAGATGTATTGCCATATAAATTTTATATAACACCTATTGAAGAGATGTTAGATATTTGGAATTTACCAGATCCGTTGACTGTAATTAATAAATCCAATATAAAAATAGTAGATATACCATCACTAGAAGAATATGAGAAAAATCAAGATGACTTTGATAAAAATATCGATAAAGAAGTGGAAAAATATAAATCTAAACATTTAGCAACTCCTGAAGGAAAAGAAACTGTGAAAGGTAAAGCTCAAAAACGTTTAGAAGAAATATTAAGTGGTATCGATATTGAAACGGAAGAAGATAAAAATAGTATTGATGATGAAGATATTGTGCAAACAGATAAAATTATAAAGGATTTGGAAGATAAATCTAAGACGACGATTGATGCTGATAAATTAGAAGAACATATATCATTGACAAGTTTTATCTTAAAAAGTTTGCAAAAAGAATATAAATCACAAGCAAGTGATTTATCTACGACTAAAATGATGCCTATTTATGTTTCTGGATTTAATGATAATGCGTTAAACTTTTTAGCAGAAAATTTGAAGTATAAGAATATGACACCATATGCTACAGGAGAATTTATCAGTAGTCCAATAGGAAATTCAGGTAGCGATATTAAAGAAAATGCAACTTTATCGGCGGGGGATCCTGTGGGTGTAGTTTTGGCTTATGGTGATTTTTCAGCTGGAGGAACAGGAACAGTAACTGCTGTTGATGGTAATAAGATATTAGGTTTTGGTCATGCAATGACTTATAAAGGAAATGTGAATTATTTTATGACAGAAGCAGATGTCATAGGCTCAGCAGGAGGCATTTTAAATGGTGTTAAGGTAAGCTCTTTTGGTAAAATTATTGGACGAATTAATCAAGACCGTTTTAATGGAGTAGCAGGTATATTAAATGAATATCCAGCATCTATTCCTGTAAGGGTAAAAGTTACGGATAGAAATTTAGGACAAGAGAAAACATTTGTTTCTAAAGTAGCGTATGATGAAGATATTTTGCCGACATTAGCTTCAAGTATAGTTTATGCTTCAATGGATAGAACAGCAGATAGAGCAAGCTATGGTACATCAAAAATAAAATTTACAATAATGACAGATGAAGTTCCAGAAGGGAAATTTGAACGAGAAAATATGTATTATGATCCCAAAGATGTTGGTCAATTTACCGTGGGAGAATTGACGCAAGCATTGTATTTCTTGTGTACAAATATGGAAAAACCTTCAAATATTTTGGATGTAAAAGTAGATGTGGATTTTACTTCTAGTAGAAAAACAGCTTCTATAGTGAGTGCTATCCCTGATAAAGAGGAAGCAAAACCAGGAGATTTAGTCAACTTTAGCGTGACATTAAAACCATATCGTCGAGAAAATGTAACAGTAACTATACCATACACCATTCCTAAAACTCAAAAAGAAGGTCAAATGTTTTTAGAGGTAAAAGGCGGTGGCTTTGTGCAATTAGCACAAGTCTTACAAAGTGGATTAGCAGCGACACCACAAGATGCAGCTAATTTATCTACAGTTGACCGCTTAAATGATTTAAAAAATTTAAACAAGAATAATGAAATAGTTATTTCACCGACAATTGACACACAAAGTGAAGTTGATCAGGATAAAGCGATAAAAGAAGCAATAAAATTATCAGAAGAAATCGGTAAGATGAGCAAAAAAGAACGAGAAGAATTTAACAAAAATCGTGAAAGTAAAATATCTACGGATTATGTAGTAGATAATTTTATTCAAACAAGCATAAAAATTAAAAAATGATTAAAAGCTTAAAAAAAAGTAAATAACTATTTACTATTTTTAAATTCATTGCTAAAATCGAATAGTGAGAAAATATCCGTGAGTCTTTCTCACGGATATTTTTTTCAATGGACTTAATAGCTATAAAGTTGAGGATTTATAAAATGATAATAGGATTTTTTGAAAAAATAGGAAGATTTGTTATTGGTCATTTAGAGACGTTAGGACAATTTACTATTTTGGTTGGTAATACAATTGCACAATTGAGATATCCTCCGAGGATGCGACATGTTTTTCAGCAAATGTCACATTTAGGTGTAGATACTTTACCTATAATAACACTTACTATGCTGTTTACAGGTATGGTAATAACATTACAAACTGCTACAGAATTTATTCGTTTAGGAGCACAATCTACAGTTGGTGGTATAGTAACTATTGCAGTAGGTCGTGAACTAGGGCCAGTTTTAGCAGGAGTTGTAACAGCTGGTAGAGTTGGTGCTGCGATTACAGCAGAAATCAGTACAATGAAAGTAACAGAACAGATAGATGCTTTGAAAGTCATGGCGACTAATCCTATTGGTTATTTAGTAGTACCTAGATTAATAGCTTGTATGTTTATGTTGCCTATTTTGGTAGTATTTGGTGATGTCATTGGCTCAATTGGTGGCTGGATGGTAGCTGAATATTATGATATTAATATATATATGTATTTGCATTCTATTGATACTTTTGTAGATGTTCATGATATAACAGGTGGTTTAATAAAGTCTATTGTATTTGGTGCAATTATTGCTATTGTAGGCTGTTATTATGGACTTAATGCTCAAAATGGTGCTGAAGGCGTAGGTAAAGCGACGACTCGTTCTGTTGTAATTTCCATTATTGTTATATTTTTTAGCAATTGCTTATTGTCCATGTTGCTTTATCGTTGAGGTGGTATAATGATAAAAGTAGTCAACCTATATAAATATTTTAAAGATAGATTGATTTTGAAAAATATTAATTTTGAAGTTAATAAGGGAGAAACTTTAGTTATAATTGGTGGTAGTGGTTCAGGAAAATCGACTTTATTAAAATTATTAATTGGATTATTACAGCCAAATGAAGGTCAAATTTTTATTGATGATAAAGAAATATCAAACTTAAAAGAAGATGAATTAGATAAAGTTCGTTTGAATATGGGAATGGTATTTCAGTATTCAGCATTATTTGATTCTATGACTGTTGGTGACAATGTAGGTTTTGGCTTAAGAGAGCATAGTAAATTATCTACTAAAGAAATTAAAGAAATAGTAGAGGAAAAATTAAAATTAGTAGGATTATCTGGTTTTGCTAATTATATGCCAAATGAGTTATCTGGTGGTATGAAAAAACGCGTTAGTTTAGCCAGAGCAATTGCTTTTGAACCTAAAATTCTCTTGTATGATGAGCCAAGTTCAGGATTAGATCCAATTACGTCAGCGAAAATAGATGAACTTATTGTGCAGATGCAAAAATTATTAGGTGTTACTTCGATTGTAGTAACACATGATATGAAAAGTGCATTTTATATTGCAGATAGAATAGCTATGTTGTATCAAGGTGAAATGATAGCTATAGGTACTCCAGATGAAATAAGGAATTCTACAGATAGTAGAGTTTTAGAGTTTATAGATGTTAGTAAAATAAGAAAGAGGTGAAATAATGTCCAATGAAGCGAAAGTAGGCATATTTACAACAGTAGGATTGGCTTTATTGATTGGTATTATAGTTTATTTAAGTGGCTTTAATTTTGGTAAAGATAAAGATTATTCTTTTGATATTACATTTAATCAAGTTACAGGATTAAAGATAGGTGCTGGTGTTAGTTATGCGGGTATTGACGCAGGAAGAGTATCCTCAATTGAAGCTTATAAAGATAAAGCAAAAGTTACTGTTGTTATAAAAGGAAATATGCAAATAGCAAAGGATTCTTTATTTACAATTAGTAGTGATGGACTGATGGGAGAAAAATTTATCAGCATTATGCCACCACAACATCCAAAAGGTGAATACTTGGTAGGTGGCGAAACTGTAGATGGTGTTGATGAAAGAGGATTGGATTATTTATTGACACAGGCTAGTTTGACTTTAGATGATGTAAAGGGCTTGATAAAAAGCATGAATGATATTTTGGGAAATAAAGATGTACAAAATTCATTAATTCAGACAGCAATAAATCTTAAAGATTTGACTGGCAATATGAATCAATTGATGCAGGTAATGTCCACTTTAGCAGTTAACAACCAGCAGGATATAGATAATATGATCAAGAATTTATCAGCAATGACCTCAAGTATGGCTAAAGCAGCAGATGAAATTGAAGTCATGATAAATGATTTCTCTGGTGATGGTGAAACTGCTAATAATATGAAAATCGCTATTGCTAATTTATCAGCAACTAGTGAAAGTGTGAAAAAGATGGCAACTAATATGGAAACTGTAGTTGCAGATCCACAAACAGCACAGAGTTTAAAAAATATAATCAGCAATGCAGATAATATATCACAGCGTGCAGACAATATGATGAGTAAAGTATCATCTATTGAGGTTAAGCCTGGTATAGAAGCCTTATACAGTGGTGGGCAATCTGAATGGATGGTAAATGCAGATGTAAAGGTATATACAGATCCTAATTCTTTTTTGCTGATAGGAGCTGATGATATTGGCGGAGATGATAGTGGAACTAATCTACAAGTAGGTACAGGAAATGGTATTTTTACGGGTAGAGGTGGTTTGGTTGATGATAAAGTCGGCGTAGGTGTTGATTTAAAAGCAGGAGATAAAGGAAAAATCTCTGTAGATGCTTATGATCCCAATGATTTAAGAGTAAAATTAAAAGGACAATATGAGATTGCACAAGATACTTATTTGATAGGTCAAATAAAAGACATTAATGATTCAGATGAAAGAGCCGCTTATGTAGGCTTAAGACATGAATTTTAATTTAGGAGGATTTGAAAAATGAATAAAAAGTCTTTAAATAAAACAATAACTGCAGTGTTATTAAGTGGCTCATTATTTTTAGGTGGTAGTAATTTAGCTTTTGCACAAGATACTGTGGATTTAACTTTAGATAATACAGTTGAAATGGCATTAGAAAATAATAGAACTATAAAACAAGCTGTATATGATACAGATTCAGCTCGCTGGGCATTGAGTGAAGCAAAGGGACAAAAAGGTTTTTCTATTAGTTGGCAAACAGCAGCGGCTGCCGTTGGTGGAGAAACATATGATCAACAAAATAGAGATTCTAGCTATCAAAATGTAGTGGAAGCTTCTATTCCATTATATACAGGTGGACAATTAGAAAATAATATTAAAGGCAAAGAAATTGGTGTAGATATCAGTGATTTGACTTTAGAAAATACAAAACAACAGATTAAATATGATACAACAAAAGGCTATTATAATATTTTACAATGTCGTAATTTAGTAGGTGTAAATCAAGAAACTGTGGATCAGTTGCAAGCACATTTGGATACAGTTAATGCTAAATATGCTGCAGGTACAGTAGCTAAATCAGATGTATTGCGTTCTCAAGTAGAGTTAGCAGATGCTAAACAAAATCTTGTAAATGCAGAAAATAATTATGATTTATCTATTTCATCTTTAAATAATTTAATTGGTTTACCTATTGATACTAAAATCAATATTCAAGATGAATTAAAATATACAAAATATGATTTAAGCTTAGCTGAATGTATGGATTTGGCAATGAATAATCGTCCTGATGGTATTGCTGCAGCTAAATCTGTAGAACAAGCTAAAACAAGTGTGAAAGTAGCTCAAGCTGGTAATTTACCACAAGTTTCTGCTTATGCAAGTTATACTATTGATGGAGATGATGCTTTCAATAATGATGCTGCAGAACAATCTGAAATCGGGGTTAAAGCCAGCTGGAGTATTTTTGATAATAACGTAACTAAATCGCAAGTAAGACAAGCAGAAGCCGCATTAGCTAAAGCACAAGAAAATGTTCAATATGTAAATGAAGGAATTCAATTAGAAGTACATCAAGCATATTTAAATTTACTTTCTGCGGAAAAAAATATTCAAACAACAAGTGTTGCCGTAAATCAAGCAAGTGAAGATTATAATATCGCACAAGTTCGTTATACAGCAGGTGTAGGAACTAATATTGATGTTATGGATGCTGCTGTAGCCTTAACTACGGCTAAAACAAATTATGTACAAGCTCTTTATGATTATAATGTAAGTAAGGCTCAATTAGATAAAGCAATGGGTCTTCCTGTTGATTTAGATGTACAAGCAGTAGCAGCAAAAACATATTAATAGTATTTTCTCTATAATGAAATCATGCTATACTAAAAACAGAATAAACTATTTAAACGGGAACTAAAATAGTTCCCGTTTCTTAGTATAGAGATTATTTAACTATTTAATATAGAGGTGAGTTAGATGCAAAAAAAGTCTAAAATTATTGTAGGAGTCAGTGTATTTATAATATTTTGTATAAGTTTGATGACTTTTTTATGGATAAACTCTCAATCTTTTAAGCAAGAAACGGCAAAGTTAATATCTAAACAAGTGGAAAATATTTTAGGTACAAAAATAAATATAGATTCGTTATATATTGTATCTATGAATTCAGCTGCTATAGATGATGTAGAAATTTATGATAAACAAAATGAATTAATAGCTAAAGCTGATAAAGTTATTTTTACTATAGATGTTTTAGAGATACTGAAACAATCACCATTAGCTGGGTTAAGTGAAGTAGATGTAATTAATCCTGAAGCCAATATTATACAGCGTAGTGATGGTTCTTGGAATGTAGAAGATTTAATAGATAAAGATTCAACGACTCCAATAGATTTTAAAGGCATGGTTAAACTCGAAAATGGACAGGCTAAAATACGTTTTGAAGGTAAGCAATTATCCATAGATAAGATTAATTTAGAAGCTGATTGTGCAGATTTAACAGCTATAAATGTCAATGGTAGCTTAAATCATGATCAAGCTTTAGTGGAATTTGATGGTATTATTGGTGAAGCTATAAAAACTAATTTAGATGTAAAAGTTCAAGATGTAGATATTTTAAAATATTTGCCATTTATACCAGAAGAGTATTTAGCTAATGTTAATATAAAACAGGGCTTTATAAATAAAGCGGACATAACAATCAGTGGTAGTTTAGAAAATAAATATGTTTTAGATGGTTCCATTAATTTTGTTGATGGAGCATGTGAGGTATTAGGGCAAGATGTAGAAGATATAAACGGTCTTATTTTATTAAATAATAAAAATATACAATTATTTGTAAGTGGTAGTGCACAAGGTCAAAAAGTTGCTATTCATGGTAGTATTGAAGATTATATGAATGAGCCTCGTTTGCGATTGATTGCAGAAAGTAAAAGTTTTAAACCTGAATTATTTATTGAAGGTGTGCCATTTAGAGGAGATGTATCTTTTGTCAGTGCTATTTATGGTACATTGGATGATATTCGCATAGGGGCACAAATAAATTCTAAACTGGGATATGTATATGATTATCCTGTAGAAAATATAGATATTCAGGCTAGATATAGAGAAAATAAAGTTTTTGTCGATGATTTTAGGGCAGATTTTGCAGGTGGTTGGATTTGGGCATCAGGTCAATGCGATTTGACAGATTTAACTTATAAAGGTTCATTTAGAGCTTCAAATATAGATATATCTATATTTAATAATTATTTACCACAAGCAATTACAGGTAATGCTGTTATTCGCGGTGATTTTAAAGGTCAAGGTGTGGACTTTGATAATTTAGATGTCAGTGGTCGTTTAGAGGTAAATAATGGTAGTTATGATAATATACCTATAGAAAAAATAGAGGCATCTTTTTATAAAGAAAAAGATGCACTTCAAGTTGATGCTTTAACAGCTAATTTTGCTAATGGAGGTAGATTAGCTGCTAAAGGTGGTATGCAAAAAGATGATATAAATGTAGATTTTTATGCTTCAAATGTAGATATGTCTTTAGTTAAAAATTATTTGCCTGATATTGATATTTCCGGAGATGCTAATTTTAGTGGTCAATTATTTGGTCATATAGATAACCCTGTATTGAGAATTGATTTAATGGCAAAAGATGGCTCTATAATGAAGCAAACGTTTGATTCGCTATTGGTGAATGCTATTGGTAATTTAGATGGTATGTGTGTAGATAGATGTCAATTAATTAATAACGGTGAAATCACTCATGAAGCTACTGGTCTATTAGGCTTTAAGGGTAAACAATTCATTGATATAACAGTTAATACAAAACAGGCACGTGTAGAAAATTTAATACAAGCTGTTATGCCAGAACTTGAGATAACAGGAAATGTAGATAATAGTATACATCTTACGGGAAATTTGCAGGATATAAAAGCTACGGGTAAAGTTCATTTTTATGAAGGTAGTGCATATGGTATATTAATTACTCAAGTAGATGGAACATATGAATACAATGATGGCGATATAAAATTGAATAATTTCATCATAACGTCACCATTTATAAAGGCTACTTTAGATGGAACAATTGATAAAAATAAAGAAATGAACTTTAAATTTAAAGCTGACGAAATTTTAATTGATAAATTGCAAGTAGATTTGCCATATCCTGTGTCTGGTAAGGCAAGTTTTGATGGCATGTTGTCAGGAAAAGTTGGTGCATTAAATTTTGATGGTATTTTACAGGCTGATGATATTGTCTTAAATGGTGAAAATATAGATGATATTTATGGTCATTTGAAATTAGCTAATAGAATTTTGAGTTTAGAACAGTTTAAATTTAAGCAAAATGACGGTGAATTTGATTTCAATGGAGCTGTAAATTTAAATACTAAACAAGTTGAAGGTCAGGCTACAATAATTCAAGCTGATATTAATGCAGCTATGTCTATGGCTAATTTGAAAAATAGTTTATTAAATGGTAGATTTGATGGTTCGGCTCAGTTGAATGGCACATATGAAAATCCTCATGTAGATTTGAAGGGAACAATGGAAAATGGAACATTAAAAGATTATCCATTGCAAAACATTCAAATAGATGCTCAATTAGATAATAAAATTGTAAAAGTAAATAAATTCTATGGTGAGCAAGGTGAAGGAAAAGTAGCAGCTCAAGGTAGTGTGGACTTGGCGAATGGTCCAATTGATGCTCGTGTATCTGCTAGTAATATGGATGTAAATTTATTGACTCATTTATGTGATATGAATATAGATATAAATGGGGTAATGAATGGCGATATACAAGTTGGTGGTACAATTGATGATCCAACAGCAGATATTTCTATATATACTCAAGGTGATGGCACGCAATTTGATAATGCATATGCAATGGCAAATTTAAAAAATGGCGTAATTTATATTAATCAGATGGCGGCTAATAAGGGACAATGTGCGATAAAAGCTGAAGGTAGTATACCTATTGCTGCTTTAGAAGTAGATAAGAGAAATGAAGAAAATATAAATCAGCAAATGAATTTGAAGGTTTATCTAGAAAATACAGATTTAAATGTATTGCCATCGTTTACACCATACGTAGAATGGTCAATGGGTAATGTTCAAGGTGATTTAAATATTACAGGAACAGTACAAAAACCTAATTTTAAGGGAAATATATCTACTGTAGATAGTGCTATAAAATTTAAGTATGTAGATAGTCCATTAGAAAATATAAATGTAGATATAGATTTTGATCAAGATTTAATGACGATTAAACAATTTACCGGAAAAATGGGAGATGGCAACTATAATTTAATCGGAACAGCACATCTTACAAGTCAGGGAATTACAGGGTATAATTTTAATCTTGATTTAAATGATTTAGATATTGTATCGGATTATTATACAGGTCATTTAGTAGGAAATTTACAATTTAATGAAGTTGATTTTTATGGTAGAAAATTGCCGAAATTGACTACTAATCTTGATTTTAATAATATAGAAGTTTCTATGCCACCACTTCCAGAGACAACAGATACAATGCTTCCTGAAATGGTTTTAGATATTAATGTTAATTTGGGTGAAAATGTACATGCTTATGATGCACTATTATATGATTTATATATAAAAGGGGCATTCAATATAAAAGGAACGACAATACATCCTAAAGCTTCTGGAAGCTTAACAGTTGATAAGGGAACTATAAATGTATTAAAAACTATTTTTAATATTGAAGTAGGTAATATTGTATTTAATCAAGTGGATTCATTTTTCCCAAGTATAGACTTTTTGGCTATGACTAGACTTGATCGAACAAAAGTTTTTGTAAGTTTACAAGGGCCATTAGATAAGCAACTAGAACCAAAATTATTTTCTGAACCAGCAATGAATGATGCAGAAATAATAAAATTGTTGGCTTTTAGAACGAATAGCAAAGATGGTAATTCTGGAGAATTAACTGAAGAGGATATATTATCATTAGCAACAGTTGGACTACAGATGAGTTTCTTAAATGAAGTTGAAGGTACTTTGAGAAATGTATTGAATTTAGATGAATTTAGAATTTCTCGAGATAGTTTAACTGATAGTGCTAAAAAACGTTTTGATACAAATGATGATGATGTTTATAGCATTCAAATTGGTAAATATCTATCTGATAAGGTGATGCTTCGTTATACGAAAGGTATAAATTATGATTTAAATAGAGTAGGTTTACAATATTATATGAATGATAATATTGGTATAATCACTGAAGTTGAAGATGATGGTGTTTATAATGTAAAATTAGAAATGCAATGGAAATTTTAATTTATTTTTAAGATAGGTTTGTTATGATACTCATATCTTTTTGGGTATCATAACTTTTTTTTTATGAAAGATATTATTTTTCATACAGTTGTGATAAAATTACAATATTGGTGAGTTGTCTCAATTTAAGGAGGTTGTTTGTTTGAAACAGAAAAATTATAAATTATTAGTCTGTGCATTAGCTATGGCTAATATTAGTGCTTTTAGTATAAATAATTGTTTTGCAAATGTTGCAGATAATAATGTAAAAGAAAATATTGTATCAGCAGAAAATTTGACTCAAGATGAAGTAGAAGCAAAAGTTGATGAAACTATGCAAGATGTATCTGAAGGAACTAGTGCTGTAGATACAAACAAGGACATTGTCGTTAGCAAGGAAAAATCTAAAGAAAGTAAAATAGATAAAGTCCAAGACCAAGCAGCTATTGATAAGATGAATGCTTGGAAAGAGCAAAGACCAACAGAAGAAACTATTAAAAATAATAGTGCCTATACAGATATGACAGTAGTTAGCGTAGATGTGGTAGGCAATGAAAAAATAGCTAAAGATGATATATTAAAAGTATTAACTGTTAAAGCTGGAG
>ENA-ORNW01001780-ORNW01001780.1-human-gut-metagenome-genome-assembly--contig:-NODE-1780-length-15602-cov-3.118930_pt1 | contig 15602 bp, 9 predicted proteins | sample MGYA00242121_ERZ509034 | MGnify/ENA primary metagenome ERZ509034 (study PRJEB26280, sample SAMEA2338689) | human gut metagenome | biome: human gut; feature: human-associated habitat; material: faeces... | reverse complement strand
ACGCCATTATGGCTATGAAAGCAGGCAAGCCTGCCTATATTGAAAAACCAATGGCTGTCACTTATGAGGAGTGTACACGTATCAACCGTATTTCTAAGGAAACGGGTGTTCCCTGTTTCGTCGCATATTACCGCCGCTATCTCCCCTACTTTCAGAAAGTGAAAGAAATGGTAGAGAACGGTTCTATCGGTAATGTCATCAACGTACAAGTCCGCTTTGCACAGCCGCCACGTGATTTGGATTACAACCGTGAAAATCTTCCTTGGCGTGTACAGGCTGATATTGCCGGTGGCGGTTACTTCTATGACCTCGCCCCGCATCAGATCGACTTGCTGCAAGATATGTTCGGCTGCATCCTCGAAGCCAGCGGATATAAGAGCAATCGTGGAGGGCTTTATCCTGCCGAAGATACGCTGAGCGCCTGCTTCCAGTTCGACAACGGATTGGTCGGCAGTGGTTCATGGTGCTTTGTTGCCCATGATTCCGCCCGCGAAGACCGCATCGAAATTATCGGAGATAAAGGTATGATCTGCTTCTCTGTCTTTACGTACGAGCCGATTGGTCTGCACACCGAACGCGGCCGGGAGGAAATCTGTATCGGTAATCCTGAGCATGTTCAACAACCTCTTATTCAGGCAGTAGTAGATCATCTGCTCGGTAAGTCAGTCTGCTCATGCGACGGAGAAAGTGCTACCTTGACTAACTGGGTAATGGACAAAATATTAGGGAAGCTCTAAGATAAAGCTCCCTCGTTTGTTTCTTAAAATAATTTAATCGCTATATTCTATCGTTAGTTTTCTTTATATTTGCGAAAGGTAGCAATAAAAGCAAAACTAACGATATTTATTTTTTATAACTATGACCAAAGAAGAACTAATGAGGAAAGCAATAGAGCTTTCGAAGGAAAATGTTGCTAATGGTGGAGGCCCGTTCGGAGCTGTCATTGCAACAAAAGAAGGAGAAATTATAGCTACAGGAGTCAACAGAGTAACCTCTTCATGTGATCCCACTGCTCATGCCGAAGTTAGCGCCATACGTGCCGCAGCCGCGAAACTGGGAACATTCAACCTCAGCGGATACGAAATCTATACTTCATGCGAACCTTGCCCGATGTGTCTGGGTGCCATCTATTGGGCACGACTGGACAAAATGTATTATGGGAACAACAAGACAGATGCCAAAAACATCGGTTTCGACGATTCCTTTATTTATGATGAGCTGGCTCTAAAACCTGCCGACAGAAAACTTCCCTCGGAAGTATTATTGCACAACGAAGCCATTACAGCCTTCGAAGCCTGGATGTCCAAAGAAGACAAAGTAGAATATTAGCATCTAATCTCACTTAAACTCACTAATACTTAGTAAAATGAAAAGAAAAAACTTTTTGATTCTTCTAGCCGCAGGATGTTTGTTCAGTTGTCAGCAACAGGATGAACTGCAAGAAACAAGTAAAGAAGCAACCAACTTCTCTATCTCTATCGACGACGCTCTCTCTGACCCGCTCACCCGTACCAGCAATGATCTGTTCCCTGCCAGAAATAGCATCACTACAGGAGAAGTTATCTCCATGGCTGCCTCCGGTCAGGACTATACTCCGTTTATTGTTGGCAAAGACAGCCGCGCATGGAACGAAATAGGAACTGCCACAGGCACAGTAACCTTCTACGCCCACTATCCGGCATTGACAGACGAAGCCGCTACCAGATCAGGCGGTAACAAACGCTATTTAAAAGGAGGTCAGGAGCACTTGTTCGGAACAGCGGAAGCAGCTCCGGGCAGCCAGAATGTATCGCTGAAATTCAAACGAATGACCGTGCCGGTTATTATACTTGATGAGAACGATCGTCCGTATGAAGGCGAAGCTAAAGTTGAGCTCAGCCTGAAAAACGAAGGTACGCAGGATTTATTGAACGGTACCATAGAAATCAACGAAAATGCGCTGTCAGAGAATATCGAAGTAAAGAAAGTATCCGAAGGCGTTACTACCAATGTTCTCCCGCAAAAGATCAATGCTGGAGAGGAAATAGGAACGATCACTGTCGGAGGAGTCACTCAGAAGATCAGTGCAGTGGAAGATCTTGATTTAAAAGCCGGAAGCACACTTTCTGTCAGATTATCAAAAAAATTCGGAGGCGGTATTATTGATGGTAATGTTCCATTGTACAGATAAGAAGATTGCACTTAAAGACAATCTTGCAGATTATATAAATATAAAGAACGGGATTCGTATGAATCCCGTTCTTTTATTTAGACCTAAAAACTATATAATAAGGCGGTCAGTCCCCAAGAGCCGACCGACTTATTTATAACACTTTATTACTTATCCCACCATACGCGTGATGTCATCTTATCGCCTCCGCTAAGTCTCTTAACGGCATCATTGTAATTAACAGGATTAGCTGTTATTTCACTTGTCGGATAAATGAAACGACGAGGAATCTCTCCATTTGTCACATTGTTAGGATAGCTGGCTGCATTTCGAGCCGGGGTTAATTTTGGATATCCGGTACGACGCCAATTTGCAAAAGCTTCATACTCATTACAGAACGTATGGATATAATATTCCGTATTAATCTGTTCCAGCGCTTTTTCCGTATCAGCATCCAATGGATTAGCATTCAGATAGGCAGTTATCGCATCATCTGTAATCGTAGCTGAGGCTTTTTCATAATAGGAGAATTGTTTCATGGCAGCAGTTACTCCATCTCTATAAAATTTTTCTGCATCTCCTGTATAGAGTCCACGTTTCACTGCATCAGCCAATAATAACAAGTTACCGGCATGAGTGACAAGCATAGAGGGTGAATCCGGGCGTGCATAAACTGTACGGTTAGGAACAGAATATGCTTTTCTCCAATCAACCTGATAGCTTGGAGCTTTACTCAAATCCCAGTCTCCTCCTGACACATCATAACCAACCGGCATACCTTTCTGCTTAGCAGCCGTGTTGTCACCTAAATCAAAATCAGCATCTCCCCATCCCGGTTTAGGATCTCTGGTACAAACTGTAGCAATCAGAGGAAGACGAGGATCGTCCTGAAGGATGTTTATAAATGTTTCGCTGATATAGAACGCCTGAGTATCCAGACTGGAAAATACTTTTCCGTAAGGTTCGGCAGAGTCATCGCTTGGTGAACCATTGGTATGTCTGACGATCGCATTATCATCGTTGCTTACGAACAAGCCATTCGAAACCGCTTTAGCTACCCATGTTTTCGCTTTATCAGGAGCTACTTTGGTCAGGCGCATGGCTACCCGGAGCATCAGTGAGTTTGCAAATTTCTTCCATTTCGCAGCATCACCGTTATAGATAACGTCGGCAGCCCCTATCGTATTACCGGCAGAAGTGCTTAATGCAGCTTGTGCTTCATCGAGTTCTTTCAGCAGATCATTATAGATTGCTTCTTGTGTATCATATTTAGGATACGGAATCGGATTGGTAGAATACCCCTGCCCTGCTTCAGAATAAGGAACGTCTCCATAAAGGTCAGTCATATTCTGGAACATATATGCTTTCAGAATGCGGCACATCTGATATTCATTCGCATAAGCGGGATTTCCTTCCCAATTATTCATCACATCTATAATATTACGAATAGCTGCACGCCCACCAGAATAGAATCCTCCCCAATAAGCACCACTATACTGATCGTTCCATGTATAGAAAACTCCATACGCCCAATCTACACTAGCCGTATGCTGTATCATGTTGGCTGTGTAGATACAGCCATTACGCCACACGTCCCAGTCGGAGCCACATATCTGTGCTTCAACCTGAGTAAATTCCATTTTATAATCCACCACTCCGGGATTCAGGTTCATAGGGTCGTTATTCACATCCCCAAAGTCATTACAGCTCGTCGCTAATCCCATCAGACCAAAAGCCGTCAATATATATAAAGTAAACTTTTTCATTGTTACAGTATTTAAGATGTTAGAACTTAACATTTACATTGAATCCCACATTTCTCGTGGCAGGATATCCGTTCAATTCCAGACCTTGAGCATTACCGTTATTATAAGCTGATTCCGGATCAATATTATCCGTATGCTTCAATATAGTCCAAAGGTTACGACCGACTAAGGAAAGGGTTACCCCTTTTATAAGTGTCTGCTTATTCAACCATGCCTGCGGCAAAGTATATCCGACTGACAGCTCGCGCAATTTTATAAAACTCGCATTATAAACAAACTCTTCAGCAATATTCTGACTGGTAATAGCCTGCCAATAGTCTTGTGCAGAAACGGCTACGGTATTCTTCACATAGCCCCCTTTACCATCAGACATTACACCATTGCCCACCATTGTTCCTTTACCGTCAGCACCACGTCCCTGCAAAGTATTCTTGTGCAGACCGTTGCTGTAAAGAGACAGATTGGTTCCGGAGAACATCTTAGCTCCTGCTTTGAAGTCAATCAGGAAAGAAAGGGTTATGTTTTTGTAAGTAAACTCATTGCGCCATCCGCCGGTTACCTTATAAACGCCGTTTCCTAATACCTGAACCTCGTCTGAGTGTACAGGAAGACCGTTTTCAAAAATAACTTGTCCGTCCGAAGTACGTTTGTATTCATAACCGACTAATTCACCATAAGGATGCCCCAAGATATTCTGAACAGAAACACTACCTACACGTGAGTTGGCTCCGTCAAGAGTTAATCTCTTTATCTTTTCTCCCGTTCCGTCTATTCCCAGGTATTTCACATCACTGCTGTTATAAGCGATATTGAATGTAGAATTCCAGTTAAAGTCCTTTGTATGAACAGGAACGGCATTCACCATTACTTCCACACCATTATTTCTGATTTCTCCGACATTCTGGATAGCTGATTCAAAACCGGAAGCACCACTGGTGGTTACCTGCACGATATCATCTTTGGTTGTTTTTACATAATATGCAGCATCCAATGACAGGCGATTATCCAAGAAAGAGAGGTTCAAACCAATTTCCCATTCGGAAATCTGAACCGGTTTCAGTCCTTTGTTAGGTACGGTCGAGTTATTGATCGTTACTACAGGCTGTCCGTTCGATTGATAATTATCTACTTTATAGGTAAGAAGATTCTGATATGCTTTGGTTCCGTTAGATGCAGCTGCATAGGATGCACGCACCTTTCCGAAAGTAAACCAGTCGGGAGTCTTGAATGTATCACTAAATACCCATGACATACCGATAGAAGGATAGAAATAATGATTATTATCCGGGTCCAATGTAGAGAACCAGTCATTACGTCCGGTTAAGTTTAAGAATACCTGATTCTTATAACCAAGGTCTGCAGTACCATAGATTGAATTTACCCGGTATTCTGTATATTCTTTCTTATACACATGCTTCGCAGTGTTGCTGCTTGAATAAAAATCGGGCACAAAGAATGAAGAGGCCTTATCATCCAGACCGTATTTCTTTGTAATATTTCTCTGACGGTTTCCACCGAAAGTAGCACCGACACTCCAGTCTCCGAATGTCTTATTGAATCCGATCAAATAGTTCAGGTTCATTTCAGAGAAGTTCTGAGTGTATTCCTTTATATAACCGCGTGGATCTTCCGGAGAAGCGGAACCGATTGGCTTCACTTCGGAATATTCCAGATTATAACCGTCACGTGTCACAGCCCCCTGAATGTATAACCAGTCAAAGATATCATACTTCAAAGTCATACCACCAGTCAGACGATTACGGTTGGTTTCATTGGTAACCCTGTACTGCAACCAATACGGATTATTAAAATAACCGTTCGTACCACCTAACAACTCTTTGCCGTCAGCACCGGTACCCCAGTCACAATCCGGATTTTCACGTTCCATCCAACGGATATCAAATGAATTGGCATGATAAAGAAGTGCGGCATTCGTGTTACTGTTACCATCGGACAAGTTAGAACGACCTTTATTCTTGTCGAATACGTAGTTGGCATTCACCATTAAATGAACTTTTGAAGAAATGTCATAAGTCGTATTCATATTGATACCTTGCTGACTGATGCTGGAATTGGGAAGTATCCCCTTTACCGCCATATTGGAAACACCAAAACGATAGGATATCTTATCGGAAGCACCACTTACTGCCAAAGTTGTCGTATTGTTAATCCCAGTACGATAGAAGTTCTTCCAGTTATCTACAGGAGAATAGGCATATTCGTTCCCCAAGAAGTTTACTGCTTTTTTTCCATCCATTACTTCACCCCAGCTGGATGTTTCCGTTGCTTTTGCCACATCTGCAGAAAGCGGACGGTTACCCTGAGTTCCTTGCCCGTAGACATTCTGGAAATCGCGGTAATCATAAATCACATCAAAAGCCAAGTTATTGTTAAATTCAACGGAGACCGGTTTTCCTTTCTGACCGGATTTAGTAGTAATCAAGATAGCACCGTTACCACCACGATATCCATAAAGAGCAGATGCAGCAGCACCTTTCAACACTTGAATATCTGCAATATCATCCGGATTGATACTTGACAAACCATCGCCCATATCTTTACCTCCCCATTGACCTGCACTACCAATATTAGTATTATCAAACGGAACACCGTCGATAACATAAAGCGGCTGGTTGTTTCCCGTCAAAGAAGCATTACCACGAATTACGACACGGCTACTACCACCCGGACCTGTTGCATTTCCGGAAACGGAAACACCGGCAATCTTACCGGAAAGTGCGTTACCAATGTTCGTTGTACGAGCTTCCGTGAAATCTTTTCCTCCTACTGTCGTTGTAGAATAGCCGAGGGACCTTTTCTGACGCTTAATCCCCAAAGCTGTCACTACAACTTCATCGAGTGTCTGCGTATCTTCCTGTAAGGTAATGTCTAAAGGTTTACCCGTGAACTTCACTTCCTGTGGGGTATAACCTACATAAGAGATTTGAATCGTTGCTCCATCAGGAACATTGGAAAGAACAAAATTACCGTCCAAGTCGGTAATTACACCATTTGTAGTACTCTTGACTACAACTGAAGCTCCAATAACCGCTTCACCTGCCTTGTCTTTTACTACACCTTTACACGTACCGTTTTGCTGTGTGACACTCACACTTGTTGCTCCATTCTCAGAGGCTGCATAGGAAATTGCTGCCGGCATGGCAAACAAGAGCAACAGCACACTTACTGATTTGAGTGGTTTAAACATAATACTGCTCTTTTAAGGTTAATAAAAATTGTCTGTGTGTAGAGAGGACGTCAATATTTCATAGTTTGGTTCTGACTACGATTACAAAAATATGAATTTATTTTAAATAACAAGAAAATAAGTAGTTTTTTTTCTTTAAACAAAAAGAATAATTATATCGGCTAACAAAATTACAATATTCAAAACAGAATGAACCTTCTTTGGCATTAAATGAAAAGATAATAAAGAAATCCCTGGAACTGCTGTAGACACTCAGCATTCCAGGGACTCTAACACACAAAAGTTATTATTGAAATTGAAAACAGTTTCTAATTAAAAGCGTAAACCTAAAGTCATCATCACTTTACTACGGCTATTTGTCACATCAGTCTTTTTTAAAGCTCCATCATCAAATGGATAGAAATCTTCCTTATAAGTACTATACATGTAAGCCAAGTCTGCGTAAAAAGTCGATCCTCTATAACCGATACCTAATGTATAATTATTATTTGCTTTTGCATTCGCAAAATCCGTATCCGTATTAATTGAATTGTAGCTCAAATCTTTAAAAGCTGTTTTTTTGAATGCTGCTGACATATAATTATAGCCTAAACGAAAAGCAAATTGAGGAATAACTTTCCACTCAGCACCGATACGGAAAGTATTCACACCTTTCAACATTTCTTTTGCTGTAGGATTCTGCCATCCCATTGCTTCTCCATCCGAATAACTAAAATGCATAGCGGAGTAATCCTGATATTCATATTCTGCTCCAATAGCGAAAGATGATCCATAAGTATACCCAAGACTTAAATTATATTTCCATGGTGTACGGAAACGGAAGTCATATCCATAATCAACACCATTCGTAAAATCATAAGAATCTACAACAGCCTCACTTAATTTTTTAGAGTCAAAATCAGGGGTATATGTCACTGCTCTAACATTCGTTTTAATTTTCAAATTATAAAATGTAGGAGTATGAACAGAAACACCAATACGGAATGGAGAGTCTTCAAATGGACGCACGATAGCTCCAAACTTAAAATCCACACCTGAACCATCTATTTTATTCTCAGTAGTCATTTCATAACTTGGAGTACCATAATTCACATTTTCTACAATATATTCCCCATACTCCTCTCCATAAGTAGAAATCTTTGAGTAATTAACATCGTAAGCACCAATGGTCAATCCTAAATAAACACGATCACTTATATTAAAAGCAACATTAAAATCATACTGATTGATTCCTCCTTTTTCATGTCCATCATACCATGAATATGGTTGAGGTAAATAACCTATATAGCCATTTTTATCTTCATTTTCATTATATAAATATCCATTCCAGCCGATAGCAGCCAGCCAGCCAGTCTGACTATCAGTAAACAGATTAATCTTATCATCAGCTAACTTACTGATAAAGTCACCATTCGCTTTAATCATAGTGTTCGCTTGATTCGTCATTTGATTAGTCTGAGAAAGAATTGTTCCTCCAGGCCCCAGATTAATCAAACCTTCCATTGTCATATACTTATCAAATGACTTGGAACGAGTGTAACTGAATCCAAAATTCACATAACGCAAAGCGGTCTGATTTCCAATTTTAGAAGAAAACACAAATCCTATATTATCAAATGATCCACGAGTCTTATCAACATTAAACTTTGATCCTTCATATTTACTCTCCGAACCAAAAGAAGAAAAGCCGAAAGTTCCCATTATATCATTACTACGATATATACCAATACCAGCCGGATTTGTCCCCATAGTAGAAATATCTCCTCCTAGTGCGCCCATTGCTCCTCCCATTCCTACAAAACGGGCAGTTCCATTCAAATCCTTCTGCGTAAACTTAGCACCATCGTATATTGTCTGGGCGCTTGCACTTGCCACCATAATAAGAGCAAGTGCAGCTATATTTATTTTCTTTTTCATACGTTTCCTTAAATATTATTATATGCTATAGTTTTATCTCCTGCTACCGCCTCTAGCTGAACCTCCACCACCGGAAGAACTTCCACGACTACTGCTACTACTTCCGCCTCCATACGAAGAACCACTAGAACGAGAAGAACTGCTACTAGGAGAATAAGAACTGGAACTACTAGAACGACTACTGCTACTAGGAGTATATGTTCGAGAACTACTACTAGAACGGTTACTACTGCTAGGAGTATATGTTCGAGAGCTACTAGAGCGACTAGGTGTATAACTACTACTTCCTCTTGAATAAGTTCCGCTACTTCTAGAAGAAGATCCCCTATTATAAGTACCTTCACTTCTTGAAGAAGAAGTACGAGTGCTACTACTACGATTCATACCCGAAGATGTGCTGGTACGAGTACTGCTCGGACGAGTATAGGTATCTCTGCGAGAAGAACTAGTTCTTGTACTTACTCCTGTCCGTGTACTATTCTCTCTGGTTCCTACTACACGTCCCGAAGTTGTTCTATTCGAAGATGTACGAACTGATGAAGGACGAGAAGACTGATAACGGTTAGAGGTATATCTGGTACCATTGGTAGTACGGTTAACACTCCTGTTAGGAGAACGACGATTGGTGTATAGCATGTCTCTATGACCACCGCCCCAGCCCCAGCTAGGACCACCACCCCAGTGGTGATGATGTCCCCAATAACCGCCGCCATAGAAGCCACCCCAGTAGCCACCATACCAGCCGCCCCATGAACCCGGGTAATATCCCCAACCATAGTAAGGACGATTCCATCCCCAGCCATAGTTCCATCCCCAACCGTAGGAGTTGTAACGCCAATCCCACCAAAGCGGATTACTAAATGTCGGGAAAGCATAAGCGTACATACCATCAGTATATACATTCCAGTTCCATAAATTAGGTCCGTAAACAACGTCCCAATAGAGTGGACTGCTAATGCTGATAGCAAAACGTGGATTACGGAAACGGATAATACGTTCGGCATATTCATAGTCCTCTTGCGAACCATCAAATTCACCGGTTACCCATTCTCCTTCCAAGTCCGGCTGAGCTTTCTCTTTTATATATAAGGTATCGTTTTCCATTACGAATTCATTCTCACGAGCGTCATAACGGCGGTTATATTCATCCACATCCCGTGTTTTTCCCTTGCGGTCCTGAACTACAACGGTAGTGCCCGGTGATGTATAGATGTTGGTCGTGACTTGTCTTTTCGGTTCCTTCTTTTCCGGAGTCGTTTCTTTCTTCTCCTTTTTGTCTTTAGAAGGTACGAAATAAAGGTCGTCATCAACGCTTTGTGCCATCAAGCCTATAGGGAGGCATAAAGCAATTAGCAAGAAATAAACAATCTTTTTCATATCATCTCGGTTTATGTAATTACTTAAACTTATTCACATTACAAAGATAAGGAAGAGATTCGCCACTCTAGGGAGATTTTCCCCAAAGGATAATAGGGAAATCCCTATTTCTAACTATCTTTGCAAAAGATTCACCAAATTAAAAACAACTATGAAGTATTTTGAGTTCACATTCCATACAAGTCCATGCACAGAAACAGTAAATGACGTACTGGCTGCCGTATTAGGTGAAGCCGGATTTGAAAGTTTTGTTGAAAGCGAAGGCGGACTGACTGCATACATACAACAGGCATTATGCGATGAAAATACAATAAAAAATGCAATAACCGAATTTCCTCTGCCCGATACGGAGATCACTTATACATACGTTGAAGCGGAAGACAAAGACTGGAACGAAGAATGGGAAAAAAATTTCTTTCAGCCGATTGTGATCGATAACCGATGTGTTATCCATAGTACCTTCCATAAAGATGTACCCCAGGCAACTTATGATATCGTTATCAATCCGCAAATGGCTTTCGGCACGGGACATCATGAAACGACAAGCCTCATCATCGGGGAGTTACTGGACAATGAGTTGAAAGATAAATCACTTCTGGATATGGGCTGTGGAACTTCGATCTTAGCTATTCTCGCCCGCATGCGGGGAGCACGCCCATGTATCGCTATTGACATTGACGAATGGTGTGTACGAAACTCTATTGAGAACATTGAATTAAACCACGTAGACGACATCGCCGTTTCACAAGGAGATGCCTCATCGCTTGTTGGCAAAGGGCCCTTTGATATCATCATCGCTAATATAAACCGGAATATTCTATTGAACGACATGAAGCAATACGTTGCCTGCATGCACCCGGGATCGGAACTTTATATGAGTGGATTTTATGTGGACGACATTCCTTTCATCCGCCGGGAAGCAGAAAAGAACGGACTGACCTTCGTACATCATAAGGAGAAAAACCGCTGGGCAGCAGTGAAGTTCACATATTAAGCATTAATCTTCCTTATCTGTTTCAAGAAGACACAGACCACGTATCTTTAAAAGACAGCATATATTTGTAGTAGAGATAAGATGTACGAGATGCTCATCTCGTGCTGTACGGCATGCTCATCTTGTTATACACCAGATGCTCATCCAGTAGTGTACGAGATGAGCATCTGGTACATACCATCCTTTAATGAAAAGAATGGTATGATATAATATTCCTTCTGTTATGTTACCGGGAAACAGATATAAAGTATTAAGGTTTTGAATCAAACTCATTCTTTACCTGTTCGCACCATTCCCTGATTCTCTTTTCCGCTTGCTCGGATTGATTATCCAAATCGACGACCAAACCGCACCACCGATCACCACGCAACGCTCTGGAACGTTCGAAAGTGTATCCTTCGGAAGAAGTAAAACCGACCAGTGTGGCCCCGTCTCCTTCAAATACCTCGGCAAGCAGTCCGATTCCGTCAGCAAAGTTTTCGGGATAACGTATCTGATCTCCTAACCCGAAGACAGCTACTTTTTTCCCTTTCAAGTCCAATGTACGAAGTTCCGGCAATAACTCATCCCAATAGGTAGGAAGTTCTCCGTCAAACCAGGTCGAAGCACCTACTATAAAACAATCGTAAGCTGCAAAATCATTTTGCCATGCCTGCTCAATAGGCACCACTTCTATCCTATCTTTTCCAAATTCTTTCTGAATTTTCTCTGCCACCCAAGTAGTCTTATCAGCTTTGGTGGCATAAAACAAACCTATCTTTTTCATAAACTATACCTCCATTTTATTCCATTAATATTCCAATAGTTTTTTAGCTGCCTCATAGATCTTCGCCTCATCCGGCAATATCTCTTTTTCCAGAATCGGATTGAAACCGACAGGAGTAAATGTAGAACCGACACGCTGCACCGGACCATCCAGATAACGGAACATATCCGTTCCGATCATAGCAGCAAGTTCCGCACCGAAACCGGAGAACACCTTGTCTTCGTGAACAACCAATGCTTTACTGGTCTTTTTCACCGATTCGAAAATCGCCTCCTTATCTAATGGTATCAATGAACGAATATCGATCACTTCGACTTTCCAGCCACTTTCTTTTTCCAGTTGCTCTGCTACGTGCAGGCAGAAATGGGTAGTATTACCATAAGTAATAATGCTCAAATCCGTTCCTTCACGACGAATACGTGCCTTTCCGAAAGGAACCTCAAAATCTTCCGGAACAACAGCTGCTGCTTCTACCGAATTATATAGAGCTTTCGGTTCCAAAAACAAGGTAAATCCCTTTGAACGCATACTGGTTCGTAACAATCCGGCTGCATCATCTGCAAAAGAAGGACAGACAATACGTGCACCCGGCAACGTTGTCAGAGCACCCTCTATATTTTGGGAATGATATAATCCACCACCGATATATCCTCCGGAAGCAAGCCGTAAAGTGATATTCGGAGCAAACTTACCGTTACTGCGCCAATATTCATGAGTACACTCCACATACTGTTCTACGGCAGGCCAGAAGTAGTCTGCAAACTCAGCTCCTTCTATCACTACATGGATTTTAGGGTCAAAGCGGCTCATACCATTGGCTGTACCTACAATATAATCTTCGGCAATCGGTGCGCTGAATACACGCGCCTCGCCAAATTCCTGCTGCATGCCTTTGGTCACATTAAAGACCCCGCCTTTTTCTCTGTTAGCCACATCTTGTCCCCAGATAAAGGTATCCGGATTATGGCGGAATTCCGCTTTCAATGTTTCATTAATTGCATTGACCAGGAAAGTCTTCTCTCCTTCTTCCTGATGAGTACCTTCTTTGTATTTTTGCGGCTGATAAGGTTCGGGCATCACAAAATCGTAAATGCTTTTAGGATCAGGTTCAGGGGCAGCCAGCGCCTTGCGGTTGGCAGCAGATAGTTCCTTCTTTGATTCAGCTTCAATTTGCAGCAGTTCCTCTTCCGTCAAGCGCTTATAGCGCAATAACATCCGCCGGAACTTCATTAACGGATCAGCTTCTTTCACATATTCCAGTTCGTTTTCGTCCCGATAAAGTGTATGTTTATCCGAGTTGGAATGAGAACCGATACGAACGCAGTTAGCCTGTACAATCACAGGATTACGGGTACTGATCGCATATTCGCGTGCCTCAGTCATGGCATTCATGGAATCGAACACATCTTTTCCATTGCAGTAGATAATCTTCAGATTCTTGAAACCGGAGAAGTTCTCAGCTACTTTACGATTGGCAGTCTGCTCAGATTTAGGAACAGAGATGCCATATCCGTTATCTTGTATAACGAAAATCACCGGAAGACGTTCCAGACTAGCTCCATTGATAGCCTCGTAAACAAAGCCTTCGGAAGTAGCAGATTCTCCGTGCGAAGTGATTGCTACTCCTTTATGCCCATAATATACCATTGCTCTTGCTACACCTGCCGCATGAAGGTCATGCGTTCCGGTAGCAGAAGATATATTTTCAATATGCCATTCCGGTTTAGCGAAGTGATTCGACATATGACGTCCGCCGCTACCGGGATCAGTTGCTTTCGAAATGCCGTTCAATATAATCTCTTCCGCAGTCATTCCTGCAGAAAGCACGGTCAGCATATCTCTGTAATAAGGGAACAGGAAATCTTCTCCCAATGTGAAAACCTGACCGACAGCCAGTTGGATACCATCATGCCCCGCATAAGGAGCATGGTATGACCAACCCAAGGATTGTAGCTGGTAAGACGGCGCCTTCTCGTCCAAAGCACGCCCTAATGTCATCAGATGGTACCACTTTTTCAGTGTTTCAACATCTGTAGTCTTTATATCATATTTCTTTTTCATAGTTAATGAAGTTCTTAATGAATGAAACAATCTGTTATCAACCCTTCCAGTTTTCCAGGTAATCGGCAATGAAGTGCAGGAAGTTGCCTCCCAGCATACCGTCAACTACACGATGGTCATAAGACAGGGACAGATACATCTTATGACGGATAGCAATCGTATCACCTTCCGGTGTCTCTATTACGGCAGGCTTCTTCTCAATATATCCCACTCCCAAAATGGCAACCTGGGGCTGATTGATTACCGGCGTACCGAACAAACTCTTGAATGTACCGAAATTAGTAATGGTAAACGTACCTCCGTCAATATCATCCGGCATCAATTTGTTATCACGAGCCTTCAATGCCAGCGAGTCTATAGCTACAGCCAATCCGTTCAAGTTCAGATGATCGGCATCATGTACCACAGGAACTATCAGATTGCCATCATTCAAAGAAACAGCAATACCGATATTGATATGTTTCTTGAAAAGAATATTATATCCGTCAACAGATACATTGACCTGAGGATATGCTGCCAATGCTTTTGCAACAGCTTCTGTTATGACAGGCATATAGGTCAGTTTCACTCCCTCACGACGGAAGAAAGCGTCTTTATTCTTTTCACGCCATCGTACCAGTCTGGTTACGTCTACCTCTACTACATTGGTTACGTGTGGTGAAACCTTCTTGGACATCACCATATGATCCGCAATAATCCGGCGGACACGATCCATTTCTTTCACTTCTACTCCCGGAATATTGGCAGCCGCAGGTGTTTGTTTAGATGGAGCAGACGGTGCAGCAACAGGCGTGGGCACGGAAACCGATGCAGGAGAAGATGTCGTAGAAGCCGTAGGTGCATCACCGGTAGGTATCGCCGCCTTCGAGACTTCGGAAATTCCCCTTTTCTTCTTCTCAATATAATCCTTTATATCTTTCTTGCTCAACCGGCCTTCGTATCCTGTGCCTTGTATCGAATCAAGTTCTTCTTTCGGAATATTCGCACTTCGTGCCAATTGAATCACCACAGGAGAATACCAGCGTTCTTCAGCCTTTGCTACCTGAGAAGATACTTTTCCTGCATCAGAAGAAGTATTCTCCTTGCTTTCTGCAGTTTCTTTTCCACTTGCAGTTTCTTCATCGGATGCCTCTTCACCTCCCATATCTACAACAGCAACCACTGTACCCACAGCGACTGTATCTCCTTCCTTAAACAGGATTTCCACGACCTTACCGGCTACCGGTGAAGGTATTTCCGCACTGACTTTCGCCGTATTTACCTCGAAGAGAACATCGTCTTCCTGAATGATATCCCCCACTTTCACAGACCAAGAGACAATCGTCCCTTCGGTTATACTCTCGCCCAACTTAGGCATTTTTATT
>ENA-ORNW01001777-ORNW01001777.1-human-gut-metagenome-genome-assembly--contig:-NODE-1777-length-15637-cov-3.373315_pt1 | contig 15637 bp, 30 predicted proteins | sample MGYA00242121_ERZ509034 | MGnify/ENA primary metagenome ERZ509034 (study PRJEB26280, sample SAMEA2338689) | human gut metagenome | biome: human gut; feature: human-associated habitat; material: faeces... | reverse complement strand
TACATGCAACTTCATACTATTTTTCCTTTCTATTTTTCTCACCTCCTGTTCCAAACTTAATTATAAGTTTATGAAGATAAGAAAAATGTAACCTCCTGTAAAACTTTTTGTATATTCTACAGTACAAAGAGTATAACATGATTTTCAACAAATTTTCCATATAGTGATAAAAAAATATCAAAAATTAGATTTGTTTGTCATCAATAATAAAAAAGAACCACTCAAATGGCTCCTTAATATGATATTGATTTCACATATTCATTAAATTTCCTATTCAATTCTTCAAGCCTAGGTGGATTCTCATAGTCAATGTATTTTGCTAATTCTAAGCATATGTCATTTATGTTTCTTGAATATGCTCTCTCGTTTATGAAATACGTTTCTTCCAGCTTCTGAATCATCTCACTATATCCTCTCGAATCAACAAAACAATTTATTATTGTTCTTTGGCCACCTTTCAACATATATAGTACAAGTGTAAATTTATCTATAACTTCATCGAACATCTCTATACGTTTTAACAGTAATTCTTTTTTTATTATTCTCGAATTAAGTTGATGATCTTTCGCCTTAATAGATCCTACTGGCATTTCGTTACTTATATATGGCGACTGAGGCAATGGAATATCATCATATTCGTACTGTAATGATAACCTTTCTTGCTTAAGAACTCTAATGCATTTTAGATATTCCTTTACTTTTTCAATGATTTCTTTTTCTTCATCAGTAAATTTAGACATTTCATTACCTCCTAAATTCTATTGTTTATTGAATTTTCTTTTTAATTCTGAATAATGATCTGCAATGTATATGTATGTATTTATATCAAGTGAGGTCAGCTTCCATCTTTCAATTGACATTATGCTATAATCGTTACCATTATTGCTGATTTTCTTTCTGTTAGCTTCGACAAATTCAGCAAACTGTTGTTTAGTTATATTCATTCTTCAGAATTCCTTATAGCTTTAATTAAAATTATTCCTCCAACAAATAAAATAACTGATTCTATAATTCCTAAACCAGCAAAAAAATTTATGACTATTTCTTTCATTAATTAATCAACTCCTTTGTTTTTGTGTAAATTATATTCAATTCGTGTTATCATTAAAAAGTATGGGGAGGAAATATTCATGAGAAAATTTAAAATTATTTTAAGAGCAATTATCTGTATCTTCATGCTTTTATTTGTTGTGAGTGGAATTGCAGTAGGATTAAATTCACCACTAATTATGGGAATTGGATACATTCTAGTAATTGCAGGTTTTATTGTCTTTGCACGTAAAAATGATATTAGACAATTTACTCGAAAGAAATTATATGGCACTTTAGGTGTACTAATGGCTTTATCTATTCTCTTTGCTGGTGTAAGTCCATGGACTCCAGAAACAACAGATGCGGCATCATTAGACGATCCGCAGACCGAAAATATTTCTGTTGATAATGAACAGAAAACAAGCAACACTACGGAAGATGGTGTTAAGGAGAAAACAGAATCGACTAAAACAACTTCAACAGACAATTCAACATCATCTGATAAATCAACATCAAATAGTACGACTTCAAATGATGAAATGTTTGATGGATACCAAATTATTGATGTAAACTTCTGTAGTCTTTCTGGAAACAGAGTAGCAAATGCAGCTGTTGATATTGGTTACGGTGACAGAGAATACTGGGCCTTCACTAACAAATATGGACAACTTGTAAAAGTTGTAGCCAAAGAAATTGTGCTTCAAGACGATGACGCTGAAGATGTAACTTCGTCAGGAAGGTATTGCAGTGATGAAGCGAAAGTTCCTGGTGTTGAAGCAAAAGATCTAGATGAAGGACATGTTATTGCTGATTCATTAGGTGGTGTTTCAAATGCTTATAACATTACACCTCAAAACAGTACTTTGAATAGAACTGGTAAACAAGCAGACATGGAAGAATCTATCAGAAAAGCTGGGGGTTGTACAGATTTCACTGCAATCATTACATATCCAAATACAAGTACAATGACACCAAGTCACTATGCTTATACATATACTTTGAATGGAAAAGTTGTTAAGACGGAATTTGACAACAAGAGTTCAAAAACATCTACAAAGAAGAAAAGTTCTTCAAAATCTTCTAGTTCAAGCAAGAAGTCAAGCAATACTTCAAAATCCAATTCATCAAGTTCTACTTCAAAAAAGAGCAGTTCTTCTAGCAGTTCAAATAAATCATCAAACAGTTCATCTAACAGCAGTGTAGAAAGTACTCCAGTTGGAGGACAAGTTTGGCTTTCTGCAACGGGAACTAAATATCACAGCAAACCAAACTGTGGAAGAATGGATCCTAATAAAGCTAGACAAATTAGTCTAAGCGAAGCAAAATCAAGAGGATTTGAGCCATGCAGCAAATGCTTCTAAGTTAAATCGAGAGATCACTCTCGATTTTTTATTTACAGCAATGCTTTTAATTTTAGCTCAAGTTTCTTTATGTACTGATCAATGATAATTTGGGTACATGGAAGTTTTACAAATTCTCTTTGCTGATACAGATCAAGAAGCTGTTTCATAAGATCCTGTTTATTCATTTTTATCATGCACTTCCAATCTTGCCATAAGGCGATCAATCTTATATTTTTTAGCATTATCTAAATCAACATTATCAATATCACATATAATCTTCAACTGCTCCAACATAATTTCTACATCCGCTATTTCTTCAGTAATAGCATCATGATTGTCTTTGCCACGTTTCTTTTTACAGATTTCTTTTATAAGCTCTGACATTTCTTCAATAACCATGTCCAATTGAGCGTTTTCACCATATGTATTAATTGCTTTTTCATAAATATTATTATAATTTACAGTGTCCGAAGATATCTCATAAGTCTTTTCAAAAATGTCTGGTTTACATGGGTAAAATTCATCATTTACACCTTTAATAATGTAATCGTTTCTGCTTACTTTCATATCACCTTCAAGAGTATGTATAACAAGTTCTTCATGCGGAATGCCCTTTCCAACTTGCCACGCAGAATCGTTTACGTCATACGAACATTTATCACCACAAAAATTCTTTATTTCGATTGTATTTCCTGTCCATTGAATAGCTTCAACTTCTACTGGTTTCTTTCTGTACTTCATGATCTTTCACTTCCTTTTGAAGTATATATTCCAAATTGTTTCCTATTGGATTACACATAATAACTGTCCAACCTTGATTTAACTTTTCTTCTAAGTATTGCATGCGTTTTTTATCATACCATATTCCCCTATCTTCGGGTGCTGTTCTTACTACACACTGTTTAATCATTTCGATTCCTCCCATCATGCAATATAACCTCTTATTAGTCAACATCTTCATTACTCCAATCCTCACATAGTAAATTTCCAATTGGGTTATATTCATCAAATTTCAAATCATCAGTAACATCGCACAATGCACACCCATCTTCTATCCAAAGCAAATGTGAACAGTTCAAACAACATCCATCATTTATTTTCTCATTAACCATAATTTCTTAACCTTTCTTAACTTCAAACAGCTCACCATTCTCACTCAAGCATATGATCAGTCGCTCATGCTCATCATAATGCCTTATCACATGTATCTCATTAACCTGTGTATCGTCATGATAAGCAACCTTATTCAAGGCATCCAGCACAACCTTAACGACATTATCGGCATCAGGTTTCTTTTTTGGCTTAAAAGCATTGCTCAACTTCAAAGCCTTATTTTTCTTTGTGTCACTCTTGTTTGGAGAAAAGCACACATACATACTCATTCGTACGCTTTTATTAGAGATGTAATTTGTGTGCTTTAGGTAACTGTTTTTAATTAGCCTTTCATATTCAACAGTTTTCTTATCTGTATAGGCAATACCCATTCTTGTGAATCTTGGTCTTCCTTTACCTCGGACCCCTGGAACTTCAAAGATGAGTCCACTATCAGGCCATTGGGTCGCCATATTCCTCGTCCTCGAATTCTTCAGGCGGTTCTTGTTGATTTTCTACATATGCCTCTATTTTCATTTGTGAACTGTCGTCTGCATCTGGAACAACAGCAGTGGCAGTGAATATCAGGGAAATCTTAGACAGATCATCTTCTGTTTCAAATCTCAAATAATCATAGCCATTGTGTAGATTGAATTGATCAAACATCTTAAGATACCCGACATCATCATCACTGATCCATTTTCCTGTGGTGGATGCTATTTTTGCTATCTTCTTGGTGTAATGCTTATCCATTTCATCAACCCAGCTAATCCCCATTCTGGCATCTACATAACTGACAATATTGCCTCTTATTCTGGCATTACTGAGTGCATCACCATCTGCTTTATCAAGCACAAACGATTTGTTGGGCAGCTGTTTCAATTGATAAAGGCATTCATCAAAGTCATATGCATCAATAAGTCTATCTATGTTTTCCATTGATTCATATACACCGCAATAACCAGGTGCGTAAAAATATAATTTATCAGACAGTCCAGCAACATATGTTTTCTCATCTGTCTTTCCAAAAATCTTGTTAACACAATCAAGAAACTTATATAGCTGTCTTTCTTCTCTTGTTATTTTCATCATCACTTCTATCCTTTCAGTACATCTTTTAATTTTTTATTCAATGATTTCATGAGCTTGTATGGAAAATTATTTGACTCAAGATATTCAAAATACGTCTTTGTTATTGAAAAACCGTTCATTCCACTGAATGTCGAATGAGAATATGGTGTAAATATGATTCTTTCCAGTGCTCCAACAATGTCTTTGTCATTGATCTTGCGTTCAGCGTTTCCAATGCACATCTTATTGCCAGAAAGTTCATTTGGCATTGGATATTCATAGAGTTCCGTTTCTTCAGCTTTATACTCCTTGTAGGCATAGCACTCTATGCTTCCAACTCTTTCGTGAGTAAAATAAACAATGTATATGGCATTTGGAAAATTGATATTGTATACAAGCATCTTGCCACTGCTGTTTTCAGCATAATTGACGATTCTTTTCTTTCCTTCCTGCTTGATGACTGCATAATGTTCATCAATGGCAATAATCTGCTGGTTCAATAGAACTATATTTTTTGTTGGAGCATTATCTTCAGCTTTCCTTTCAAACGATTTTCTGATAATCTTGCAGAATTCCTGAATGTCAATCTTCTTGAACAGTGGTTCATTTCTGCCATTCTCCTTGAGTGCAATTTCTACTGCATTGCTTTCCGAACTGATTCGTGCAATCAATTCCATCATAGAATCACCTCACTATCTGGTGCCGCATGGCATTCCATGATTCTAGAAAACAAATAACTGTTATAGTCATTTTCGTGTGAATAGCAATAAAAATGTTCGTTCATGTTAGCTAGAGATCTCTTGAAGGACATGCTTTCATGATTGGTATCAGTGATTCCAAATATTTCAATAAGTGCCTTTATACCATCATAAACTGTATCCATATCAAAAAAGCCATTATAGCCAACTGCTTCAATATTGTAGTTTTCAGCGAATACAAACTCCCCATTAATCATGTAATACTTCAGCTCATTGAACATCTGTCTTACACGTGGATTCTTTGCATAGGACTTTCTTAGTTTTCTGGCATAGGATTTGTTTTTCAGTCTTATGTATGAAACAATCATTCTTTCTGTTTCTGCATCATATCCATCAATGTATCCAGGATGATTTGGATCCTCAAAATCCCTAAGACAACCAATGATGAAATCATTAAGATATTTGTCTATCTTTCTGTTTGAATCATATGGCTTATAGTTATCTATGCGATAATGTTCAACATCAATATGACTGCCATCATCAAGTGCAATAGCAAAGTCAAAATCTTCACATATCACATCAAAATGCATTGTATGCATTATACATGAAAGGAGCATTGTAACCAGAACGTTATCATAATTCAGATCAAGTGCATCACCCAGATGCATATCGTTAAGATAATTCTCCTCGTGAAAGCCATACTCATATATGTCAACAAATCCTTCAGGACCGTTATGGACTGCTACTTCTATCTGGTTTTTTATTTCATCATCAACGGTGAAATCATGAATAAATCGAAGAAAACAGGTCAGCTCATCATCCTCCATTGCATCAAAATCATAATCATCAGTCTGAGTAAAATACTGAACCAAATCGCTCAACACGCTGAACACCACCTTTCAACTGTTTTGTCAGCAAAGCATTGCAATGTTCCAGAAGATAATTGGCCATCTTGTTGTTCGTAACCAGAAACTGCACATTTCCCTTTGAGGCCTGTACTTCGCATGATTCATCAAGTGGATGTATATCATCTTCCAGTTTGTACGTCTTGCTTCTCAATGCTCCATAAATCTTTCCATCATGAGAATATCTATAGGCAATGAATATGTTTCCTTCATATTCACCATTTGCTGAATCCAGATAATAACATTTCTCGAGATTTTCAAACGTATATTCGAGTATTTTTCGAGTAGCATCATTATCAACGCAGCCAATAAGGACAGGTGTGTAGAGATAATTGTTATTGCAGTATTCAAGAACCTCTTTTCTTGTCAGATAAAGCCCCATTGCTTCACAATGTGTATCATAGAAGGTGTTAATCTTAGCAGACAACGCAATCGACTTATACTCTCCTATATCCTGCTCCTGATAGGACTGACGCTTCATGTTCTTTCTTTCGACACGGTCACCATCTACAAGCAGCATCTTGTGGTCAGTATTGATAAGGAGCTTTGGAAGGTCCCTTGCAAGAAGTGACCCTGTTCCACCAACTCCAACGATAATGAATACATATCTTTCCCCCATACTGATTCATCACCCCTTCTTGTACTGCTTTGCAGTCGCAACAAGCGTATTATCATCTTCAAACATCTTGTATGTCATTTCACCAGCAAATTCATAGTGACGATGGTCAAGCATAATCTGACTAATCTGTTTGTCTGTATATGTTTTTCCATCCTCAAATCCATAGTTGGAAACATCTACAATATGGCCTTCAGTGTAAAGACTAAACGGATAGACATATCCATTTTCTGTAGTAGGTGTTTTAGCTTTGCTTGAATTGCTCGTCTTAGAATAAATCTTTTTGTCCTGTTTTTGAGCTACAGGCTTCGCCTCAGCAACGTTTTCCTCTTTTTTGACCTGTTTATCATCTTTTGTGTTTTTCTGTTCCTGCTGCATCATTTTAATAAAATCAATTGCCATTTTCATTTCCCCTTTCTTTTTCCTTTAGCTTCATAGCAAAGTATTCTGTTCTTTTTCTTTTCTCAAATTCATCTCGGTCAGACTGGTTTATATAAATCGCTTCTGCAAATGGTGCATACAATCTTGTGTTTTGTTCATGGCATAGCATAATGTCTTCCCTGCTTGGATTTCCTCTCAGTATCTCAATCAGCTTCATTGCTTCATCTTTTGTCTTGAACTTGAATGGTATCAGCTGATCATGAAAACGAACATGAATGATTATGCAATCCTTTCTGACCATCCTTTCGACCGTAAATGACTTTTCAACTTCTTCGAGTATTTCATGAATGGATGGAACATACTTGCTCTTTTTGACCAATCTCTTGATGGATGACAAGACTTCGTTTTTTGAATATTCATCAAACATCATCTGCCATGTAGCAATCGTTTCATCACTGTCATCAATTTTTCTGCCTTGATAGACAATCTTCATGAAATTTAGAATTTCCAAAATTTCAGTTTTTTCCAAAATCCTAACATCCCCTTGATAAAAGAAATCAGTCTGATCTGCTGTTGGCTTTTTTTGCTTCCCACTATCTAACATAGTAAGCAAACACACAGCAGCACCGCTTTCTTTATTTTCTTTTTTTCTTTTATTTCTTTAATAAAGATAGACCGTACTCCTCGCGAACACTTATCGTACTCATTGCGAACAGTAATCGTACTCCTCGCGAACACTTATCGTACTCATTGCGAACAGTTGTCTTTCTCATTTCCACCTAAAATTGTCTGATAAAGATCATATTTCAGTACCCTTATAGTTGTTATTTTTCCGCTTACAGAGTAATCAATGGCCCCATCATCTTTTAGGATTTTCAGACACTCATACAGTTTCGTTCGACCGATTTTTAAAATCCTCATCATCTCTGTTTTCGTTGTTTCAAAGGTCCCTGAACGAAATTTTGCGATTGTATTGTCCTCCTTGACATACTCACAATGCAGGAGGCAGAAAATGAAAACCTGAAGCACATATGGATCCCTGAAATACTTCCAATCTTCAATTTTTCGATAGAGCTTTACGTATCCTTTCTTATCCTCCTGCATAATGAACTAACCTTCTATAAGAGCACAGCGAGAAATTAAATCCTCAAGAACATACTCTTTACCTGTTTCCATAAAATTAAATGTAGTTTGTTCTTTGTTTGGGTGTGCACATATAACACCAAATCCAGACATTGAAATATCTCCAAAGTTATCTTTATATATCTCTTTGACACCATGCCAGTAATTTAACAACTCCCATTCCAGAGGGCTGACATATATTCTCTCTGGCACTTCTTCTAAGAGTTCCTCTTTTGTAAAAGGAAGATTTACATTTTTATCTATATTTTTAATTGTAATGACTATTTCTTGTGATGGTTCTTCACCGATTCTTCTCACTTCAAAAGTAGATATATCTGTTTCATTTTCTATCAATAACTTAGTTGCGACATTCATATTGCTTCCTCCTATGCCATTGGATCATCATCTAGTGATTCCATAACAGGTTCTTTTGCAAACTGACTAACATCGATTGTTGGAGCAACATTTTCTTCAATCTGATTTGGTTCTTCAGGAGTTACTGTTTCGTTATCAATGACATCTGGATTATCAACATATGATGGCTGTAATTCTTCATTGATGATAGCCTGATCAGCTTCAATAGCCTTTTGCATTTCCGTTGACAATAAAGCGTGTTTAGATAATAGTTGTCTTAACATTGTCTTTTTGGCCATCTCATCAAAGTTCTTGTACCAGAAAGAAGAATATTTCCATAATTCGTTCTGTGGAATTTTTCCTGCCTGAAGTTCTTCTAACTTTTTCGCGCTGAATGCCTGAGAATACTCATCTGCATGTTTGATCATCTTTTCCTTAGACCAGTATAAACGTTTGATATATCCATTCTTCATCTCAAAATAGGCCATATATCCAACAACAGGAAGATTTTCTCTAACAGCATCATCATCTACAAATTCAAACTCTGGCTTACCAGTAAGACGATTTCGCCCCTTGTATTCTCCTTCACGAATTTCAATAGCATCAATGTCAACATACTCTCCTGTTCTAATGGCCAACTGAAGATAGCCTTTATAACCAATCTGGAATTGTGCTTCCTTGCAGCCTTTCTTTTTATTGTTGAAAGGCACCATGTAGAAGTATCCTAATTGAGGGCTTGGCTTAAGATGTAAGCTTTGCCCCAATAATGCTGCACTGATGATTGATTGTGAGTCACATTCAGCAAGTGTTGGATTGTTATTGACTGCACTTGTAATGGATGTAATGAACTCCTGTGCATCTGTTCTACCTACCATCTGATAGATCTTTGTTCGCATGATATTTGATTGAATAAGATTATTAAATGCCTTTATTCCATTTTTAGGTGCATTTTTTGATTTTGTTAAATTATTCTGTACCATTTCTTGTTCCTCCTATTTTCTTTCATATTTGAAGTCCTTAAACATCATTGATAATAATTTTAAAATATTGCTGAAGGTCTTGATTGCTCCAAATGACCCACTGAATGAATATGTATACTCATATATCTTTCCTTCAAATTTTTCTGGCGTTGGAGCAATTTGTGCAAGAATCTGATGATCATTTCCTTTAGCCAATACTTCACCAGTCTTATCATCTGTTAATACTGTAATGTTTGATTGTGTATTTTGTTCCTGTGAAGTATTTTTTGCAATTTCAGTATTTTGTTCATGGTTTGGCATTTGTTGCTTAGAAACGATTTCCTGAGCCTTTTTATCCGCTTCCTTTTGTACAGCATTCTTGATCATTTCAACATCACGATTGATTCTTTGCTGAACGTCAGGCATGGAAGTTCCTTTTTTATACAATTCAACATACGTATCTACATTCAATTGAGCATCCAACCCATGTGCAACAGACAACTGAGTCACCGTTGATTTAATTGTTTCAATATCTTTCTGCTTCTGCTGATAGAGTTCAACAATTCGATTTAATTCAGCGTTGATTTCATCTGTTGTCTTTTTAGTTAGATTTCCAGTTTTGGTAAATGCTGATGCATTCGTCCATGATGGCTTGAAAGTAAATTCCTTTCGTGTATCATCGTCAAGCATTTCTTGCTTGATCAGCATATCCAATGTTGGATTGATGGTTGTTTCCATCATCTTTTGTTTCAATGCCTCTTTTTCCTTTGCTTCAAATCCTTTGATTTCAGTATCCAATGGTCCTACGACATCATCAATGGCTTTGATAATATCTGTCATGGCATCATAAACTTCATTAATTTCTTTCAAAGCTTCATTTTTAATGTTCTTTCTATTTTCAGTGATGATTTTCTTCTTATTATTCAAGTCTGCACGTGTATCAGTTAATTCTTTGAAATTATCCTGTGTAACAACAATGTTTTTGTATTTGTTGATTGCGTTAATGACTGTATCTTTGAATTCAATAACATTCCCTGTAATTGTTGCAGGAGTAATTTTGCCAACTTCTAACTGGTTCAATGTATCTGCTAAAGAAAGTTCATTTTTCACTTCTTTCACTTCAGTTTCCACGATGTCTTCCATTGGATCAGCAACCAGATCATTTTCAGGTGGTCTTATGCTTGCAGCATCATCACCACCGAACAAGCTTCTCTGTTCATAGTTTTCTGCTTCAGGAAAAGCTTCATTGAATTCTTTGATTGAATAATTCATTCCAATGTTTGCCGGATGATCATACCCTACGAACATTCCAATATCATCGCGATAGAATGCTACACGTTTATTCGTTACATCTGTATTTAACTGTGTCACAGGTGTTCCATCCTGAAGGAATAAGTTTTGAATACCCATCCATTCCTTGAGCTTTAAAAATTGTTCCTGGCTGTCAACTGCAATGGCTGATGTACAGCCGAGAAATTCATTCTGTACTTTATTTAACTGCATTTTCTTTTCCTCCCTCGATATTTATTCCAAATGCTCTGCACCAATATTGAGTTCTAGCATCATGAATATTTCTGTCTTTTTCATACCATTTCATTTGCTGTAATACTTCCTTAGCACATTTTTTACAATAAACTTCATTCAATATTGGAATCAGAACAAACTTTTCATTTGCGATTGGTTTCAGACATTCTCCACAGATTGGATCTGGATTCAATGTTGCATTTACAAATTTCCAGAAATCCACATTTTCTATATAAGAAATGCCATTCTCTGTATACTTTAATTTCTGCATAATTTACCTCTTTTTTATCTAAAATTCATCTTCATGAAAGGTGGCGGAGTATTATCCTCTAACATCTTCCAGAATTTCTTTTCTTCTGTAATGATATATTGCATGTCTTCAATCACGTCATTTCTATGTATAGTGATTTCTCTTGTTTCCTGGCCATCTTTATAGGCAAAATCAAGCATTGCATAAATAACTGCTTTATCAAAGCCAGTAACAATCAGGTAATGTAATACCTGGCAATAATAAGCATCAGGAACTCTTTCAATCCATACACCATGTTCATCATCCCAGTAGCCCCAGTCATGAAGCATATCTCTGTTCTGAATGGTTGTCGTCTTGATTTCAAGAACACACTTGTTCTTATCATTATCCAGGAACGCTCCATCCAGATTGGCATTCATGAATTCATATTGTTTTGATTTCAACGATATGATTTTTGTATTGATTGGAATATATTCTGGATGCAATGCAAAGAACACATCAATTAACGGTTGCTCAAGTCTATTCCCTTTTTCGATAGCTGTATTTGTTATATGCTGTGCTACTGAGTTCCCTTTTTTCTCCATGAACAACTCATAAGGTGTCTTGTATTTGTTAATGTTTAGGATGATTGAAACTTCACTTCCGCCTATTCCTGTCTTGCGCTGTTCCATCCATTCAGATGACTTATCAACTGTTTCATAGACATAACAGTGATCAAAGAAATCATTTAGCTTCATTTTCAAGTTCCCTTATCTGTTGTCTTAACTCTTTAACCTTTGCATAATCTTCATTTGTCCATCTATCCTTCATTTCAAGAATAAATAATTCATTTTTTAATTTTTCCAATTTTTTCATTAATACGCTCCTTTCATACTGACCATAATGACTGCAACTGCAGTTGCCAGTACTATGGCTGTTGTTAAAATATAAGGATATAATTTATCTCTCAATGGCAATTCCTGATAAGGTACAACGAGATCTGGTCTACTCATCTTCATCGGCTTCTACCTCTTTTCCGAATAGCAACGTTGTTACAAAAACTAACGACCCACACACTAATGATGAATTTCCTCTGCTAAAGAACGTAAGAACAGCAAAGAATATCATCAACCCAAATAAAACATGCTTCATCATCTTGATTTCCCCTTTCTAACCACCTATAATAAAGGTGATTAATTTTCACTTTTAATTAATCTTTGGTCGATGTTGCCGCATCGACTTTTTCTTTTGCTTCTTTGGCCAAAGTGTAATTACTTAAATTCATTCCTTTGTACTTCTCCTGGAATTCAAGAATTTCATTCTGGCTGAATTTCCAGCCTTTACCAAGAAAAATAGGATTGAGTATTTTCAGTGTGATGAAATTATTCAATTGAACTGTAGAAATTCCTAAATCATCTTTCACTTCTTCAGCTTTAAGCATCTTGGTCAATCTAATTTGTCTGATAGCATCCATTTTACTTTTCACCCCCTTTCAAGAATCTTATTTATATACCCTAGCAAGTAGCCAAGCATCATGCTGTCCGTAATTTCCATATCATTAGGAAGTTCATATTCCTCTAATATATTCTGCTGAATACTTTCAATGTTTCTGACCTTTTTCAGAAGTTCTAAAATTTCTTTATTTTTCATAACCTTTCCTTCTTTCTATCAATCGAACTCAACACATCTTCTAAAGCTTTTTCAATGTTCTTAAAATGGATTATCATAGCAACATAGCATATAGCGACAGATACAACTATTGATATAACAGCACTTAAAATACAGCTAACTAATATTGTCATTTCATCACTCCCTCTTAAATATTAATTCAAAGCTTAAACTTTATTAAAAAATATAAAATGATCCATCCAATAACAACTGTTAAAAACCAAATCAAATAACATTCACTATAATTCATATTTTTGTTTTAATGCTCCTTTATTAAAGAACACAAATCATATAAATCATCAATTTTCTCTTGTCTTTTTTTGTATGCTCTTTGTTCAACTTTAAACCAAGTTAAGAGTTCGTTGCGAGAATGCATTTTCTTGCATTTTGCATCTTTTAAAAATTTGTTGCATCTTTTTTTAAAGAAATAAAAATTCATTTCTACCAATAATATAAAGAACACTTCTTTAAAAACTTTCAATATCATCAAAAGTACAAAAATTATCATCAATATTTCCATTCAATCACCCTTTTCAATTTTGATGTAGCTTTCATATGACGATTTCCCGTTCATAGATCTGGTTTCTTTTGTAACAATTTCAGCAACTAAAGAAGTGCCGTCAAACAGTTTATTCAGTTTATCTACGATATCTGTTGTTTCTCTCATGTTCGAATCGTCTGCTTTTATAGTTACTACATTACTCATAATTCAATCACCCTTTCTTTGTTTTAATTATATGGTTAAACCGGAATCTAAAGGTAAAAAAATAAGCTGATTATAATTGATGTTATACACTTCTTCTATTTTTCTTAATACTGGAATATCTGGATAAGATTTCCCTCTTTCATAATTCGACAATGTATCTGTACTAACACCAATTAATTTGGCTGCTTCTGTTTGTGAATACCCTCTTGCTTCTCTGATAGTTTTAAGAGTAAATCTAATTCCTGTTCTTTTATCCATTTGAAACACCCCCTTTCGACACTTCAATAATACTACAGTTAAGCCGTATTGTCAACGGTTTTTACGTATTTTTTCTTTAAAACATTGATTTATTTACGAAAAAACTGTATAATATCTATAAAGAGAGGTGATTATATATGAGTAACTTAGAAAACAAACAAATTATGGCTAAAAATATTAAAAAATATATGAGTTTAAATAATGTTTCACAAACTGACATATGTAATGCTTTAAAATTTAAACCATCTACATTCTCTGATTGGGTTAATGCTAAGACGTACCCAAGAATAGACAAAATTGAAATGCTAGCTAATTATTTTGAAATTGAAAAATCAGATTTAGTAGAAGATAAATCAAATGATGATAGCGATTATATTAATAACATCTATAAAATAGACAAAATAAAACTTCCTTTTCTAGGAAGTGTTGCATGTGGAGAACCCATATATGCTGATGAAGATAGAGAAAGCTATATTATGGTTGGAACCGATATTCAGGCCGATTTCTGTCTGCAATGCAAAGGTGACAGTATGATCAATGCACGGATCCATGATGGTGATATAGTATTCGTAAGAAAACAGGATATTGTAAACAATGGAGAAATTGCTGTTGTTATTATAGATGATGAAGCAACATTAAAACGTTTTTATTACTACAAAGAACAAAATATGGTTATTCTTAGACCAGAAAACAATAAGTATCAGGATATTGTTCTTACGGGTGAAGAACTTGAAAAAGTAAGAGTAATTGGAAAAGCAGTTGCTTTTCAAAGTGACGTGATATAAATAATTAGGAGGATTAGACAATGGGATTTTTTGATAAAGAAAAACTAACTGAAATGGCTAATAAAGCTAAAGAAACTGTAAAGGAAAGTTGGGATGAAGCAAAAGCTGAACAAGAAAGACGTAAAGAATTAGGGTTGTTAGACGATGTTTCGATAAAACTAGAATATAAAGGCGGGCATCCTGCTCTTAAGAAAGAAAAAGACTGTACTTTAAAAATCACTAATGAAGATATAACAATATCCTATGGCATTTCTCAAGGTAAAATCGATTTTTCATCAATCACTGGAATGCATTATGAAACAGCTGAACAAATAAGCAGAAGAGTAACTGCTACTAGATTATTGACTCTAGGTGTCTTTGCATTTGCTTTTAAAAAGAAGAAAAAAGATAGTGAAAAATATCTGACAGTTGAATTTACTAATAATAATATTGAATGTGCTGTCCTTTTTGCTGGCAAAAAAACTCAAGATGCCTATTCAAAACTATACGAAAGATATAGTAATTATAAAACAAGAGAAAATGTTCAAATAGAGAGTGAAGAAACTATTAAAGAAAAAAATGATCCATACGAAGAGTTAAAAAAGTTAAAAGAACTTTTAGATATGGGGATTATTAACGAAGAAGAATTTGAATCTAAAAAGAAAGAACTATTAAATCTATAAAAATAAAAAACTCCCCTGCTGGCAACAGAGAAGTTTAAAGTGCACTGGCAATGCACTAATGTAAAAAGACTTTAATTGGAAATTTAGGTAAATTAAAATGTTTAATGAATGTCCTTTTACGTACTCAATTTTACCATAAGAGCACGTCTAAGGCAATCTTAAAAAGAAAGGACGTGTTTTTATGAGCATTAGAAAAAGAGAAAGCAAGAAAGCAAAGAATGGGTATGTTTTT
>ENA-ORNW01001769-ORNW01001769.1-human-gut-metagenome-genome-assembly--contig:-NODE-1769-length-15682-cov-2.695911_pt1 | contig 15682 bp, 19 predicted proteins | sample MGYA00242121_ERZ509034 | MGnify/ENA primary metagenome ERZ509034 (study PRJEB26280, sample SAMEA2338689) | human gut metagenome | biome: human gut; feature: human-associated habitat; material: faeces... | reverse complement strand
GGTCTCGCCGATGCTGCTCTTCCGGGTCCGGGTGGTGTTGACTTTGATCTGCCGGTTGACCATCAGGTTGATCAGCTTGTCGCTGTCCATCTGGGAGGTGGGAGCGGTCTGAATCGTCTCGCCGTCGCGCAGGACTGTGATGGTATCGCAGATCTCGAAAATTTCCTCCAGACGATGGGAGATGTAAATAATGGTCTTCCCGCAGGTTTTCAGATATTGAATATATTTCAGCAGCTTCGTCACTTCTCCATGACCAAGGCGCGCCGTCGGTTCATCCATGATAATGATGTTGGCATTCTTTGCCAGTACGCGAGCGATGACCATCATCTGTTGATCGGAGACATTCAGCTTTCCGGCCTGCATTTTGCTGGGCAGATCGATTTTCAGCTCTTTGAGCTTCTCATCACAGGCGGTATACAGCTTTTTCCAGTCGATCAGCAGAGGCAGAGGACGTGTAGGCTCTTCGCCATAGAAGATGTTTTCCGCCACCGTAAAATAGCTGATAAAGGACAGCTCCTGCGGAACGATGGCGATGCCCAGCTCCTCTGCATGGCGGAGGCTCTGGATCTGGACCTCCTCCCCATTGAGCAGGATCTTTCCGCTGTCTTTTGCAATGATACCGGTCAGGACCTTCATCAAGGTCGATTTGCCAGCGCCGTTCTCGCCCAGAAGGGCGTGGCAGCTTCCGCGCTTCACCTGCAGATCAATGTTACGCAGCGCCTTGACGCCGCCAAAGCTCTTCTGGATGCCGTGCATCTCAATGATATAGTCGTTTTTCTCGCTCAAAAAATTCACCTCCCGGGTGTTTCAAGGCGATCGATGTCACACAGGGCGTGCAAGAGGACATTTGCTCCATTGGTCACATCGTCCCACGTCGTGAACTCCTCTTTGCTGTGGCTGATTCCCTTGACGCTTGGGACAAAAATCATGCCGACCCTCGTCACCTGCGAGAGGCTCATGCTGTCGTGACCGGCTCCGCTGTCCATAGTCATCGCCGCAAGTCCCAGCTTCTGGGCCGCGTTCCGGACGCTCTGCTGCACGGTTTCCGACATATGGAAGCAGGGCTGTTCCATCGTCAGCCGGCAGGAGACGATGTCCTTCCGGAACTCCTCCATCAGCATCTGATAAACGGACTCCAGCAGATCCTCCCGCAGTCCCCGTAGCTCCAGCGTCAAAGCCACACGGCCCGGAACCACGTTCATGGCGTTGGGCTGCACCTCCAGATGCCCTACCGTACCCACCATGTGGGGGTCGGTCTCCATGACCACCTGGCGGACCCGCATGATGAACCTGGCCGCCTTGACCAACGCGTCATTCCGCAGCGTCATGGGCGTCGTGCCGGCGTGATTGGCCACGCCCGCAAACTCCACGATATAGCGCCGGAGGGCAATGATCGAGCGGACCACGCCGATATCCTTCTTCTGGGACTCCAGCACACCGCCCTGCTCAATATGCAGCTCAAGGGAGTAATCGATGTCTCCCGTGTATTTCGCCTCCGCCAGGTCCTGAAGGGTAAATCCGAACTCCCCCATCTTCTCTAGCACCGGCTCTGTGGGCGGCAACCCACAGTAAGCACGGCTGCCGATCAGTCCGGTGATCACAATGCCCTCCTCCTCGGCAAAGGACACCACGTCGATGCTGTGTTCGGGGACGATCCCGTTTTCAGATAAGGTGTGGACCGCTTCGATCCCCGCGAGAACGCCCAGGCAGCCGTCAAAGATCCCGCCATTTACTACAGAATCGATGTGAGAGCCTATGGTAATCTTTCTCGGAGACCTGCCAGGATAAGTACCCACCACATTTCCAACTGGATTGGTGGTGACGCTCATGCCAGCCTCCCGCATCAGCTGCGCCACATAGGCGTTGGACTTCCAAAAGCTGTCAGAATAGGAGAGTCGGCAAATCCCGTCCGGGGTTCGGGCAATATCCGCCAGGGCCTCAAGATGTGCTTGGAGCCGCTGGCCATTCACGGTCATCATAGCCATCATTTCCTCTCAAGCCTGCATACACAGGTCCAAAACAGCTTTGTCGATATTTCCACCGGAGCAGATCAGAACCGTTCCGGGACTGAGCGGACACTTTTTCTCCAGCAACGCCGCCAAGGCCAGGGCACCGGAGCCCTCCAGCGTCAGCTTTCCATACAAGCACGCTGTTCTGACCGCCTGCCGGATGCTGTCCTCCGTGACTGTAAAGATGTCATCCACATATTTTTCAATGTAAGGATACAGGTATTCCTCTCCGGTTTTCCGTACAACTGCATCCGCCATAGAGGAACAGTGATCCAGCGTTACCAGCTGGCCCTGCCGACGGGATTCCACATAGACAGCCGACCCTACCGGCATCACACCATAGATCTTGACGGAGGGCTTCAGCGTCTTCATGGTCAGAGCGATCCCCGTGATGAGGCCGCCGCCCCCGATGGGCACCACGATCTGCTCTACTTGGGGGCACTGGTCCAGAATCTCCAGGGAAATGGTCCCCTGGCCGCCCACAGTATACCGGTCAGAGGTGGGGTGCACATAGTACAGATGCTCTTTTTCTGCCAGCTCACAGGCAGAGACGAAGGACTCGTCATATGTCGCGCCGACTTCCACCAAATTGGCCCCCAGTGCGCGGATGCTGTCCTTTTTGACCTGGGGCGTGGACACGGGAACCACGACATTTGCTTGGACCCCCAGATTCCGGGCGGCCAGTGCGCAAGCCATGCCATGATTTCCGGAGGAAGCTGTGACGATCCGAAGCTCCTTGCCGTACCGCTCGATCAGAGAAGTGATCTTGTTCATGGCGCCGCGGTATTTATAGGCCCCCGACGGCAGAAGGTTCTCCGCTTTCAACCAGACTTGCGCACCCAGCTGCTGGTTCAGGAATTCCATGTTCAGCAGCGGAGAGGGCGGAAAGGCTTTCCGGAGTCTCTGTTCTGCCGCGAAAATGTCCGCGATCTCTACAGGGCTAACATCCCTTCCCAGCATTGTTTAGGCCTCCTCGATCTCAAAGATGGATTCCACTTCCACGGCCAAGCCCAGCGGCAGGGCGTTGGAGCCGATGGCGGATCTGGCGTGCCGCCCCTCTTCTCCAAAGGCGTCTATAAAGACCTGAGACGCGCTGTTGATGACCTGCGCCTGCTCATGGAAATCATCTGTGCTGGCCACGAAACCCAGGATTTTCACGCACCGCTTCACCCTGTTCAGATCCCCCAGATAGGCCTCCAGCGCGGCCAGTGTGTTGATCGCGCAGATCCGCGCAGCTGCGGCGCCCTCTTCCACGCTCAGGTCAGCGCCCACACGGCCGGTGATCTTCGTATCATCCACCATGCTGCCCTGGCCGGAGATGAACACCAGATTCCCGGCCTGATTCACAGGCTTATAGAGTCCGGCCGCAGCCAGCTGCTTGGGCAGCTCGATCCCATGTTCTTTCAAATTCTCATACACGCTCATTGGTCAGTTCCCCTTCATTTTCTAAAAATATTTCATAGATGGCATCGGGCCGCCCCATTCCGGAGCGCAGGGCGGCCCAATGTTCTCTATATCAGCCTTATTCCGCGTACTTCTCAGCCTCGGCAGTGGCCTTCTCCAGGAACTCATCCACATTTTCTTTTGTGACGACGGCGTACGGGATTTCGTGGTACTTCGCCACATCCTCGCCGGCCATCAACGCCTCACAGGCATCTACGACATTGACATTGGCGCTGTCCAGATCGGACACCACCGTGGCAATGCAGGAGCCGTCGGCCTTGATATCATTGAGGATGTCTACCTCGCCGTCAACGCCTATGCACTTTACCTGAGGATAGAGATCGTGCTCCTTCAAAGCCTGGATCGCACCCATGGCCTCCAGATCCTGAGATGTGAAGATCGCAACCACATCGGGGTTGGCTGTCAGCGCAGAGTCTACGCCGTTATAAGTCACTTCGGTCGTACCAGGGAAGGTTGTCTGTACATGAGCTACAACATCAAATCCATATTCTTCTACAAATGCGTCATGGATGTAGGAGCCAGCCCTCAAAGCAAAGTTGTCCTGATGCCCCGTTGTGATGATCTTGCCGCTAAAGCCCACCTCAGCCGCCAGGATCATGTTAATGTCTGCCTGGACAGCAATGCTGTTCAGCAGGAACATGGCGTCGATGCCGTCAATCCAGCCGGTGTCTTCGCAGATCACGCGGATGCCTGCCATTCTGGCCTCCTGAACCGCATTCTTCAGAGAGAAGTTGTCCGCGTTCTGAACGACGATGACATCGCATCCGGCCTGCACCAGATTTTCAATGTCGTTGGCCTGTTGCGTGGGGTCACCATTGGCGTTTGCCGTGACGACAGTATGGCCGCGCCCCTCCGCCTCTTCTCTCAGTCCCTCAAACATATGCCGGTTGTGGATATTGGAGAGCGCGTTTGTCGAAATACCAATGGTCAGACTGCCGGTCTTCGCAGGAATCTCCGGGTAAACTACGGTGTCGGTCTCAGAGGAGCTTTGACCCTGGTCTGTTTCCTGGGTCTGCTGGGTGCCTCCGCTTTCGGTACCGCCGCATCCAGTCAGTGTTGCGAGCATCATCATTGCCGCAAGAGCGAGAGCAAACCATTTTTTCATCGTTTTTCCCCCTGTCAGTTTTTATATGCTTCAGAAGTTGGCCTCTGATAGCAGACATACTTTATGTTTTTTATACAGACATTCTGTTTTGTCAAAGGGTAAAAAAATTCGCAGAAATAAACTCTCAATTTTGAGAGGAAAACATGATCGGATTCGTCTCTACCGTTGTTCTTATTTCTGCGTTTTAAGTTTGATTGTATTTTAACACAATAATCCGTTCTATGTCAAGACGAAAAATGTGTCTTTTAGACAAACATTTTATTCTACAGGAGTCCGGCTTTCCCCACGCATTTTCCTCCCCTGCTCCAGATATGTATAGAATGTGTATCGGGAAATCCCAAGCAGCGAGTAGACGCGATCGCTGGCCTTCGTGATCACAAAGGCCCCCTTCATATCCAGATCCGCGATAAACTGAATTTTTTCCTCTTTGGTCAGGAGCTTCGGAGGCTTTCCATATTTTTGGATGCACTGGTCGATCAGGCGATTCAGCAGCTCATGGACGTCCGGCATGAAGACCTCCTTCGGAGAAGCATCTTCCCTGTTTTCATAGTCGTGGGTATTGTTGTATTCCCGCAGCATCTTTTCAAAATACGTGGTATCCGTAATATCCGTGTTGATGCACAGGGAACCGATGGGCTGTCCAGCGCTGTTGTGAAAATAGATGGAGGAAGACCGCAGAAGATGCCCATTTTCAGCATAGGTGGCATAATTGAATGCATCCTCCGCCGGTTTTCCGTTGAGGATCTCCAAGCCCAGATTCGTAACGCATCCGCCAATCTCCCGGCCCGTTACCTCCCCATTTTCAATTCCGATGATCGTATGGTTGTCAGGCGCCATAAAATCATGAAGCACGATCTCGCAATTTTTCCCGAAATGCTCTGCCATCAGCTTCATCACGTGTTCCAACAGTTCTTTCTCCTCATTCATGGACTCCATTCCGTTTTCTCTCCTTTCTGATAATCCCATGCCAAATTGGCCTGTAGTTTCACTTTGGTGCTCCACAGCAAAACACTTGATTCATCTACTGACCGCAAAGAAATATCGCCAGCCGCTGCATATTTGAACAAAAAGTGTATTGTTCTCACCAATGTGTTAGTTATATTTTAACATCAACGCACAAATTTTACAATCCATTGTTTACAATAAATGACAATGCTGCAAGGGCTCCCCAAGCAGGACCACACCTATGCTGCCTATTCTGATAACCATGTAGAGTTCTTGTTTACACCCCCGCAAAAAAATAGGATCGCCTGAAGATGATGAAGCACCTGTCCCACAGCCATAAAACACCGGACAAATTACATGGAGCAGAGCGCAACCGTCCTATATAATACACAATACCAATGGCGCCAACGTCTCTCTGCCAATGCCTGCTCGGCTCAAAGTCTTTCCACAAATGTACCAAGGCAGTCTCTAGGATTGACTTCCGTGCAAAACAACTAGACCTTGACTCTTATATCGAGATTCCACTGTTATTTGATCCATGTCTCTTGTGGCGTGCAGTAACAGAACTCCTGCTGTGCCTTCTGGAGAGGTCTCTGGATGTCCGGCCACACTCCGCCGTGGACGTGTTGTTTCAGTTTTGGGATAACACGCTTGAATGCCCTTTCCACTCCACTGGGGCCGTTGTAGTTCATCCAGATGGCCAGCCCATGGAACGTCATGCCCTGCTTCTCCGGATGGCCGATCTACAACAAAATCAGATGGTGCTTAACAAAAAAAGCTAAATATAAAAGGATGCGGAGCCGCGTGGCTCCACCTCTCCCTTATTGTCAGTATCCCTACCTGTGTGTCTACGACGGCAACAGTAACTTCAATCCCAAGACCGATGCAGACGGCTGTGGGAGTCGGCAAGAAGGTTTCCGAATCATCTTCACGGATGGATTATTTCCCCCACCACACCGGATAGGATAGACAGGCAGTGGAATCTCCTGCCCTCGCATTCCTCATCAGCCGGAAGGCCCTGCGCCAGCGGTGGAGATCACTTCCGGGACAGCGTTGGCGCAGGTGCCCCAAGACTGTCTTTCTCGCCTTTGTCATGTTATCGGAGGAGAGCATCTCCTGCAGGCCCAGTTTTCATCAGCAGACAGCTGTTCATAGCCGTATACCCCCGAAGGTGTGGCCCAGAATAGAGCGGTTTTTGACGCTTAGCAAGCAGAGCAGTAGCTCCAGCAGTTCCAGGTGCACCTTTTGGTAGACGATCTGCTCCACAGACGTTCCTTGCTCATGCTCCTCTAGTTACTCAAATGGATCACCCTCCTCGCCTTCCCTCTACAAATCAAATACAGATAGGAAATGGATATGGTATCCGACCAGTCTTGCGGCTGACATCCCGGAGATATATAACAGTGTCGCGATCTCGTCGATGGTCTTTCCCTCCGCATGGCAGAGTTTCTGGGGTAGTCGTACACGTTCCATCTCATCCTTGCTCAAAGCTATGACGCCCAAATTAGTCTTCAGATAGCAGTACATTCTTCCCCGCAAAAGGGGTTGAGATAGGTGGTTAATTTCCCGCATGCTCATCATGGCTGCCGACCTGAATCCAATCCCACAACTCCAGGTTTCCTTCGGCACATAGAGCTTCTATCAGCAATGTCGCTGCAGTGTCTGTACATTCAAAATGCCTAGCCGCATCCAGAGCAATGCTTCGGATGAAGTTTTCCACCTGTCTGTGGAGCTATTCAAAGGCGGTGGAGTCACCGCTCCGACATTTCTGATACAGTTCCTCGTTTGTCACAGGCCACCGCCCACTTCCTTCCAAGATGAAAGATCAACGCTCTTTTTCTTCCTCTGGATCTGCTTTTTCACTGAACGGCACAGAGCGGATACAGTTTCTTATTAGACAGAGATGTGTTAAATGCCTCATAGAACATACTCGGTTTTGTTCTTGCTACGCGGTAAATCTCCTGTGCTTTCTCTCGCAGCAGCTTTCGCTCCTCCGCTGTAATGGCACCTCGGGACCAACCCTTGTCGATCCGCTGATAGCAGTGGTAAAGAGCCTGGGACAGCGAACTGTCCTCCGCCTCCTCCTTGACGCCTCTGATCCGGTAGCCCAGCTGGGCGCAGGTGTACTTGGGGTTGGTGGAGTTGGGCAGGTCGCAATATCTGATGTGGTAACCTTTTTACAGCAGAAAATACCGTCCACCGTTCTCACACCTGCGGATTAGGTGCCCGGCCTCCAGTGCCTTATAAAAATCCAGCTTCATCATGGTCTGGAGGCGGTCTGCCAACTAGTACTCGTAGACTTTGAATGCGCCGGAGCCAGGAGCCGTTTCCTGGGGGCGAAGATGAATCCGCACGTCATCCATGTAGGTGTAAAATCCGGTCCCTTCCGCGGGATTTGTAACCCACTTATGGGCTCGCTCATGAAACAAAAATTCATGCAGTGATGCCACATAGTTATTGGGCGTCAGCTTTTCCAGCGACGAGAATTCCATACGAACGAACGCCCGAAGTGTCTGACAGACCGACGCGATGTCTTCCAGGAGTCTTTTGTAGTTCATACAATATTTTTTATAGGCGGCCCACTTCACGTTCAGCGGCCCATAGGCAACCAACAGCGCCCTCGTCTTTTCCGGTGACTCTGGCGGTATCGGCGTTCGAGGAACAGACGAAGTATAATACTCATCGCCAAATTGATAGACGATGTGATCTTCCCCACCATAGTCCTCTGGGTACTCCAAGTAGTCTTTATATGCTCCGATTGCGGCCAGGCCCTCTCTGTCCCGTTCTCCGAGTTCCAGATCTTCTTCTGGGAAAAGAGAATTCTGCTCCGGGAATGTTCTCGCTTCTGATAGGATCTCATCCTTCTCTTGGATCAGTCGAAATATCTGGCGGCAGCACAGGGCGTCATGGAGCAGGATCATCTCCTCGTTGGCATCGAACCAATCCCGTATCCAGTGATCTTCCTCATAGCGGTCCATGCTGTCATTGCCCTATCCAGCATCTGCTGCAGCTCATGGTACTCCTCCGGAGAGATGTTCAGTGCCTCTGCTATCAATTCTCCCAGGGGGATATTCCCAGGGTTGTTCAGACTCAAGACATTTTCTCTGGTGTAGAGGGCGTGGATCGATGGCCGTCGATCCGCGCCTTTATTTTGGGGAAAGGGAGATTTTCGGATGAAAAAATTGAATACCACTAATGCAGATACCCAGCAGATCATTCCCCATGCCCCTCTGGTTCGTCGTGGAGGAGACCTGCCGCCCCAGAGGCTCCACCTGCTGGCAGGAGCACCGAAGATCGGCAAGTCCCGGCTGGCCCTGTAGATATGTCTCTGTGCCGCACAGGGCAAATCGCTCTGGAGCTTCGCTATATACCCGTGCGAAGTCTCTACCTCTACCTGGAAGACAGCTTCCAGCGTATCCAGAGCTTGCTCTTTGATCTCACGCCTCCGTCGCTGCACTTCGCCATGATGGCGGAGCAGCTCCACAGCGGACTGGTGGAACAGATCGCGTAGTTTCCCAAAGTGCATCCGGCTATTGGTCTGGTAGTCATCGATACCCTCCAGCGCATTCGCGCGGCTGGGAACAAAACAAATCCCTACTACCAGGACATCGGTGTCCTCAAAGATCTGGCAGACCGGCACTACATTGCCGTCTTGTTGATCCATCACCTGCGGAAGCTGAATGATGACGCCCCTATGGACATGATCTCCGGCATCACAGGCTTGAGTGGCGCCACAGGCTCCAACTTCGTGCTCCGCAAGCGCAGGCGGGGAGAGAACGCCGCCACCCTCTACTGTACCGGCCGGGACATCATCTACCGGGAGCTATTCCTGGAGTTCGATGATAAAAGTCACATCTGGAATCTGCTCAGGGACAACTGAGCGGAAGTGGAACCGTCCAATAGCCGGATTATCTTTCTTCTCTCCGCCTTGCTATGGGAACAATCGGAGATCTGTGTCTCTGCCAAGGCGCTGCTGGAAAAGATTGATCCTGCCGACCTCGAAGGGCTAACACGCAACAGCCTCTCCCATCAAATTTGGAAAAACATTGGGGCTCTAAGGAACAGTGGCATCGTCGTGTCATTTCGCAGGTGGAGCAGAGGCAGACTCATCTGCCTGAAAAGTGTCGATGGTGTCGATGGTGTCGATGATCTCGCTACCGAAAAGATCGTCACCATCGACCCATATGAATAATTTGCTGGGTGTGGTGTTCACGGCTCCGGCAGGGAAAAACCTCCCATATGGGAGGGCAAGCATCGCGTCCGGGGCTATACACCGGCCGCAGTTTCGGGGCCCTGCCCCGCCCCCCAGCCCCTTCGTCGACACAAGCTCCATATCATTTGCCCCGCCGCGAGCGGCAGGGCGCATTCATTCCGCTGTGTCTCCTCTCCAAACGAAACCCGCTTCGCTGGACTTTCGTTTGGTTGGGGCGAAAGTTTGAAAGGAGTACGAATGCCGAGAGAAAAGAAAACGGAAATCATCACGCTCCGAGTGACGCCCCCGGACAAAGGCCGTCATCCAGGCGCGTGCGAAAAGCGTAAACAAAACCGTCACCGATTGCCTGTGCCTCTGCGGCCTGGGTAAGGAGATCGTGCAGGTGGAGGGGCTGGACAAGGTGCTCTCCGAGCTGAAGGCTCAGGGGCGGAACCTGAACCAGCTCACCACCCTGGCCAACATGGGCAAGGTCACGATTCTGCGCGGTGACGCCTTAGCGGACAAGTACGAAGCGATCTGTGGGCAGCTCTGCCATCTGCTGCGGGAGGTGAACTGAGATGGCTACCTTCACCACCATCAAGAACCGGGGCGGTGGCCGGGGCGCGCTCGCCGGAGTGCTTCGGTACATCCGACAAGGACGAAAAAACGCTGTGGGAAGGACATCGGCTGGTGTCAGGCTGGAACTGTACTGCCCCGACGGCGTGGCAGGAGATACAGCTCACCAAGGAGCGGTTCGTTAAAACAGATGGCTGGCAGTACTACCACTTCGTCCAATTCTTTGCGGCAACGGATGGCCTGACGCCCCAGGAGGCACATGCTATTGGCTTGGAGTTGGCCCAGCGGAAGTTTCCGGACTTCGAGGTGCTGGTGGCCCCCCACATCGACACTGACATTCTGCACAGCCACCTGATCGTGAACCGCGTCAGCTTCCGGGACGGCAAAAAAACACCTGAGTACTGCAGACCTGCAGGCCCACCGGTTGGCCAATGATAAGATCTGCGTCACCCACCATCTGTCGATCCTTCCGCCTCTGCAGAAGCAGGTCCAGCAGAAGTGGATGGGCACCCGGTAGTATCGCTCTGCTGCCAAGGGCGAGAGCTGGAAGTTCCGGTTGATGAACACCATCGACCAATGTATGCGGTACGCTGCCACCAAAGATGAGTTCCTCTCCCTGATGGAGAGCAAGGGGTATCAGGTACGGTGGACAGACAGCCGGAAGAATATCACCTACACCACGTCCCAGGGCATGAGGTGCCGGGATGACCGGCTCCACGAATCGAAGTACACGAAAGAGGTCATGGAACGTGAGTTCCGAATCCGAGAGAAGATTATCTACATCTGCAGGGCCAAGACTATCCGGGTGCCGGAGAGCATCCCCAAGCGGGGTATCCGGCAGTATGTCACCCACGAGACAGAGGAACTGGAGCGCCAGTTCAAGAATGGGTACAGCGAGGACGGAAATCTCCCCTTCCAGGAGTACGCGGAACGTTGACTGGCCCGGCAGGTCCGGTATGCTCCCGGCACGTTGGAGAGCTACCGCCGGATGCTGGGGAGGGTGTACTCCTTCATCGGGACCATCCAGTTGAACCGGCCCCGTCCGATTGCTCTGGAGAATATGCTGGTAGAACTGCGAAAGCGGACGTACCGGGGCAAGCCCATCGGGGAGGCCACCGTACAGAAATACCTGACCGTGGTCTCCGCCGTCCTCACCGACGTCAAGCGGAATGAGATCATTCAGAAGAACCCGGCCCGGATGATCGCACTGCCTCTGACACGCCGCACCACGCAGTACATTCCCTCTCCGTCCGAAATTCAAAAACTGCTGGATGTCCTGGCAAAGGAGCCGCGGCACTACCGGATGTTCTATCTGCTCTCCATGTGCACCGGCTGCCGCCGGGGTGAGCTGTGCGCCCTGCAATGGTCCGACTTCAACGGGGAGGGTCTTCTCCTGACCATCAGCCGCTCCCGCAGCGTTGTCCCTGGGAAGGGAGTCGTGGAAGGAGCAACCAAGAATGGCCGCAGCCGTGAGATCGTCCTCTCCTCCGACCTTCGAGGGTTCTTTATGAGCTATCGCCGCAGGAAGCAGATGGAAGCCCGGCAGGCGCATCGGGAACTCAGTCCCTGCCTCTTCACGGACGAACATGGGCAGTTCATTCACCCGGATACCTTCACCAAACGGCTGAGAAAGATCTACGAGGCCATCGGTTTTCCAAAAGAGTATCATCTCCACACCTTGCGGCACTATTATGTGACCTCCCTGCCCCACTCCGGCGTGGACAAGCAGACAGTGGCGGAGCTGGTAGGACATGCGGACACGGGCTTTCTGGAGCGCACGTACTGCCACCCCCAGCAGGAACAGAAAGAGCAGGCCGCCGGGGCTATGCGTTCAATGCTTCGGCCGGAGGGCGAAGCCCTGTTCAACCTGGCTGCCGCGTATCCTGCCAAATCCCGCAGTGCCTGATTGTTGCTTTCGTAGAAAATAGGTTTCGCCGAAAGTTTCGATAGCTTTGCTCCCGCTCTTGCAGTATGTTGTGTTTGCAAAACCGGCCTCAACCGGAACGAGACCAACGAAAGTGAGGTCAACACAACATGGCAAGTATTCGAAAACGGGGCAGCAGCTACCTGCTGGTGGTCTTCATGGGCTATGACTACGAGGGCAACCGTATCCGCCCAAAGCAGAAAACTGTTCATCCCCCGGAGGGCGTGACCCCAAAACAGAAGGAAAAGTGGCTGAAGGAACAGGCCGTCCTATTCGAACGGGAGTGCAGGTCACTTCCCCAGCAGGAAGTGGATCGCTCCATCACACTGGCGAAGTACACGGAGCTGTGGCTCCAAACCATCGCACCCGGCAAACTGGCCAAGTCCACCCTGGCCCGGGACCGGCAGGACATCGACCGCTTCCTGCCGGTCCTGGGGCATTACAAATTGACGGAACTCCGTCCCGAACACTTCCGTAACTTCTACGCGGATCTGCGAAAAGTTATCAGCCTTGAAACTGGAAGGCCGCTCTCCGAGCATACCGTGGAGGGTGTACACGCGACGCTGTGTACGATCCTCTCCGATGCCATGGAGGGCGGCTTTCTGGATCACAACCCCGCCTGGCGGACATACCGCTATGCGGGGAGAAAAAAGGAAAAGAAAATCGCAGATCCGGAAACCCTGAAAAGGATCATCTCCGCCCTGGAGGAAGAGAGTCTCAAGTACGAGACCTACTTCAAGCTCATCATCGCCACCGGGATGCGGCGGGGTGAGTGCTGCGGCCTGCAATGGGGCGACATCAACTGGCACGAGCGGTCCATCCACATTCAGCGGAATGTGGTAAAGGTCACCGGCGAGGACATCATCGTCAAGGCGACAAAGACTGCGGCCGGAGACCGGTACGTTTACTTCTCTCTGGAGATGGAGTCCCTGCTACGGGAGTTCCAGCGGGAGTGCTCCTGGGAGGCGGAAACGTATGATGGGCGGAAACTGGAGGATGCGGACTACATCTTCCGCCGTCATGGGGACCGGCTCCCCATGACGCCCTCCAGCTTCACCTGGCGGTTCAAGCTGATTCTGAAGAAGCACGGCCTGCCGACCGCACTGAATGTCCACTCCCCTCGTCACACCAACGCCAGCCTGCTGATTGCCAACGGCACAGACGTAGCCACGGTGGCGGGCCTGCTGGGCCACAGCCAACCGTCCACAACATTGGATATCTATACCCATGCGTTCGACAAAAACAAGAAAGCGGCCAGCGAAGCGTTGCATCAAGGACTGGAAATCTGATAAGGATAGAATTGTGTTGCAAAGTGAAATTGCATTACAAAAAGCCATAGGAAACTCCCTTGTAGATGATCGTTCTACAAGGGAGTTTTCGTGGGCTTAAAATTGGATCAATCACAGTTCCCCGGCCTTGAAGATCGCATAGCCCTCATAGTAGTAGCTGTGGTCGATACCTTTCATATACACTTCACGGCTGTCAATTTCGTCTGTAAGTGCATTTTTCAGGATGTGCTTGATTTCTGTATCCCGGATAGGACTGCGTTCCATGGCCAGCAGATAGTCATCTTTATCCACGCGGCTCCAGTCTACCACCTGGTGTACCTCGACTTTCAGCAGCAGATCCAGCCAGATGCGTGTGCTGCGCCCGTTGCCTTCGCGGAAGGGGTGGGCGATGTTCATCTCCACATACTTCTCAATGACTTCATCATAAGTGGACTGCGGCATCTTTTCAATATTCGCAAGCGCTGCTTCCAGGTACATCACCGGAGCAAAACGGAAGTTGCCCTTGGCGATGTTAACTGTGCGGAGTTCACCGGCAAAGTCGTAAATCTCCTTAAAGAGGTACTTGTGAATGGCTTGCAGGGAGGAGAAGGTTCCGGCCTCCAGTTGATTCAGCAGGCCCTTCCCAAAAAGCTCGACAGCTTTCTTTTTGCTGATTCGCTCTTCTTCACGGGCGAGGTCAGCAGAGGATGTGAGTCCCAGTTTATTCTCACGAGCCATGGCAAAACCTCCCGTGCCTAAATTAAAACAAAAGGCACTTACTTTCGCAAGTGCCTTTTGTTGGTACGCCCGACTGGATTCGAACCAGCGGCCTTCAGAGTCGGAGTCATCAGGCGGTCAAACGGGAAACCGTTGGGCCCCAGCGGTTTTGTGGGGTTTGGACAGATTTGCAGAGAATTACAGAAAATCCCCGGAGGCATTGCAGTGCAATGTCTCCGGGGATTTCTTCGATAGTAGTCAAATAGTAGTCAAATAGTAGTCAAATAGTAGTCAAATAGTAGTCTGCGTTATGCGCCCCGGTTCAATTGGTTCACCTGATCAATGCAGTTTCTCATGTTCTTCACACAGGTATATGGCGCATTCTCTGAATAGATGTCCGGGAACCAAGGTAATAAGCTGAACCCCCTCATTCTGTAAAGGCTCCAACGTCCTAAAATGGAACCGGAACTCATTCGGCATTCTGCAAGATAGCCCTTTTTGCGGCTATCTTCTCGACGAATTTGTTAACTTTGAGGATACACCTCACGGAACATCATTTTAGTAAAACAATTCCCGAAGCATTGCAGATTTGCGTCGGTCACATACACATCCGGAAGATCTTCTCCACATCCTCAACGGTGAGGTCCGTCAGGCCATGGAGGACATCCATGCCCCGCAGAGCCTTGACCGCCATTTCCGGGAGCTTGGCCTCTTCTACACCGAAGGCCGCCAGATGGCTTTCCAGGCCCAGCTTGTGATAGAGCCAGTCACTGACGGCGTCGATGGCCTTTTGGGCACCCGTCATGGCGTCCAGCCCAGGCTCCACTTCCAGGCACTTGACACCAAAACGATAGAACACCGGAGCTACCTCCTCGTTGAGGATATACTGCATCCACCGGGGCATCAGAATGGCAATGCCGTGACCGTGAGGGATCTCATAGAAGGCGGCAATGCCGTATTCCGTCAGGTGCAGGATCATGTCAGTGGTTCCACCCTGGTCCATGATGCCGCCGGTGATCATGGCGGAAGCCCAGGACAGATTCTCACGGGCCTCCTCATTGTCAGGCTCCGAGATTGCAACCGGGGCATACTTGATGACATTCCGTGCCATGGCTTCCATCATCTCATTGATGAAGGCGATCTTGTGCTCCTTAATGAAGTAGCGGATGTCCGTGATGTGGGAGAGAATGTCCGCCGCTCCCACGGCTGTCTGATAGGCACCTACCGTGTAGGTAATAGACGGGTCGATAAATACCGCCTTGGGCTGGAAGCTCTCTCCCCAGGGATCCAGCTTCTGATTGGTGTCCTGATTGGAAATGACTGCCCAAGCGTCATTTTCCGAACCAGCCGAGGCCATGGTGGGCACGGCAATCAGGGGCAGGCCCTGCTCTGCCTTCACCTTCTGGGTAACCAGATCCCAGCAGTCTCCGTCATAGAACCGCGCCTGGGTCACCACCTTCGCCGCATCAATGACGGAACCGC
>ENA-ORNW01001766-ORNW01001766.1-human-gut-metagenome-genome-assembly--contig:-NODE-1766-length-15703-cov-7.009586_pt1 | contig 15703 bp, 9 predicted proteins | sample MGYA00242121_ERZ509034 | MGnify/ENA primary metagenome ERZ509034 (study PRJEB26280, sample SAMEA2338689) | human gut metagenome | biome: human gut; feature: human-associated habitat; material: faeces... | reverse complement strand
CTATCTCGTCACGGTCTTTGCCTTTGGCTTCCACCTTGTAGGAAAGTGTGGTGCTTAGGTTCTTCAACCGCTCGCTGTCCTCCCTACGGTTGAGCAGCACCTCGTCCACCACGATAAGCAGTTTGCCGGCCCAGTCGGAATTGAATTGGCTACGGAAATCCTCGTTGGTGTTAAAGGTTACATTGTTCTGAAATAGGAGTTTTAGAAAATTCAGAAATGTGCTTTTGCCTGTGTTGCGTTCCTCTGATACCAACAGCAGGATAGGCAGCTTTTGAATGGGGTACAAGTAGAGCAGTTGTAGGTAGTCCATGCCCAACTCGTATTGCTCCCCGAAGATGTGACCTACCAAAGATTGGATATGCGAGAAATCGCCCTCTTTAGGTTGGTGGTCTATCGGTTCATAGAGGTTAAGGAACTTGCCGACCACGGGATGGTAGCCGATGTGTTCGGGTACGGTGCAGAAGCCGTCATACTTGGGAACGCTGCCGATGTAGTCCTTGCCGTAGTCTTGGCGCAGGGTTTCGTTGTTCCATGCTATGCGTTTCCTTACATACCCTCCGTTCAGTTTGGGCTGCTCCACAATCTTGTAAAGCGTAGTCCCCACTCGGATGAATTCCTCCTTTGCCATGCCACCATCCGATGGCGGTCTGTGGCTGTCTTGTTGTTTGTTAGCTGACATAATCAAATGGTTTTAAGTTTGAAAAATACCAGCTACAAAAGTATAAGCATTTATCGGATAAGTTGTTACGCAAAACGCGGCAGAACGGTGACAAATAGCCCCCGAAGAAAAAACTTTCAATGGTTTGGAACGGAAGTCGGGCAGGACAGACGAAAAAACTCCCAAAAAACGAATGTGGGGATTACGCTTTTCGGGAGAAAAAATTGGAGTTCCTGTTGATATGTCGGTCAGATTATATGCTGACACGCTGGCTTGATTACTCTATTCGTGACTGAATGAATGGATTCCGTCAGTCGTGCAACCAATTCAGCTACGAGAAGTATTCGGCTTTGGCTATGCCGTTGGTGTTCAGCGAAAAGAAGATGCTTGTTTTCTCTTTTCGCAAGTACAGTCTTTCAAGAACGGCATTGCGCACCTGCTTCGCACTGTATGTGCCGATACGGAACGCAAGGGCGATTATCGTTTCAAGGCTGTAAACCTCCATGCTGCACTTGTCGGACAGTCGGATGGTATGCCTTATCTCACACTCATTCAGAATGCCGTTCTTGCAGAGTGTCTTTATCCCTGCCCTGATAGTCGGGGCGGTTACATTGAACAACTCGCAAAGCTCCCACTCACTCATGGCGGTTGCCTGTATATCTTTCGGCATAACTACATTGCCGAACTCGTTCATTGTTATGATGTTTCTTTCCTCTTTCATTATCGTTTGATTTAAGGGTTACTGAATGGCATTGCAAATGTTCTTTTCCATATCCTCCAGTTTGTGCGACAATGTTTCCATATCCTGACTAATCTTTTGGGCTGTGATTTTTGCGTAAATTTGGGTCGTTTTTATGTTGGTATGTCCCAAAAGTCGGCTGACGGTTTCAATGGGTACTCCGTTGGATAACAGCACAGTGGTCGCTGCCGAATGTCTTGCTACATGATAGGTCAAGTGGACTTTTATACCGCACAACTTGGCAATGGCTTTCAGCTTCTTGTTGCAAGTCGTGTTACTCGGCATGGGGAATACTTTATTATCTCTTGTCATACCCCTGTACTTCTCTATTATCTTTCGGGGAACATCCAACAATCGGATATTGGATTCCGTGTTAGTTTTCTTTCTTCGGGTGATAATCCACAGATTTCCGTCAAAGAATGTTTGCAGGTTGTCTTCCGTAAGGTTCTTGACATCGGAATATGCCAAACCTGTAAAGGTGGAGAACAGAAATAAATCCCTGACAAGCTCGTGTGTCTTGTCGGGCATATCGGTGTTCATCATTGTGTGTATCTCCTCTCTCGTAATATACCCTCTGTCCACGCTTTCGGGAGAGTTGATGTACCCTGCAAAGGGATTGAACGGCAGACGACCGTCATTCCTCGCTATGGAAATAATGTGTTTCAGCACAATCATGTAGCCCCAAATGGTATTGGTGCGGCATTTTTTCTCAGTACGCAGGAAATACTCGAAGTCGTTGATGAACGAGAGGTTCAACTCTTTTAACGGAATATCTTCACGCTTGTAGGTATGGGGTAGGAACTCACGGATGTGCTTGCAGACGGTAACATAACGTCGGAATGTTCCTTTTGCCCTGCTGTGTCCCACTTTCTTGGCAAATTCGCTGTTGTGTTGTTCAAACAGTTTTAGCAAGGTTTCCTGTTTGATACCGATGCCGAGATAGGCATCTTTCAACTTGGCAGCAGTGACATAACCGTCCGTCTGCATCAACTCTTGATAACGGCGGTTTATCTCCACTCTGATTTTGTCAACGGCACGGTTGATTCTTTGCGCTTCGGCACTCTTACCCGAAGCACGGTTGTTCTTCACGTCCCACAGGCGCAAGGGAACATCCATCTTGCAACTGAACTGCTTAATCTCTCCGTCCACCGTAATGCGACACATCAAAGGCAGGTTGCCGTTGGGTTTCTCACTGCCTTTCTTCACGTAGAACAATACCTTAAATGTACTTCTCATAACTCACTTTTTTTTGGTTACAAAATTAATTCATAGTGAGTTACCGACAGATACGACACATAACGCCAAACGATGCAAAATTTAGGTTTCGCAAGAAATTTGCATCATCGCACGGGTAATGATAAAGTAACTGAACTTTTGCTGCGTTTGTCCATATTCTGTCTCTTCTTGGCTTTTGAACAAGAGAAAAATATAGCGTAACGAACGCTTTTTCAGTCTGTTCGCTACGCTTTACTCAAATTTGCTATTCCGTTAGGTGTTTATTTTATAACGTCATCTGGATTCCAATGTTGAAAACCCGCTGGGTCGGATATTTCAGTCCCGATCCGCCGCCCTGTTCGGGGTCCCACAACTTGAATTTCGAGAAGGTCAGCAGGTTCGATCCGCTGATGTAGAAACGCATTTTCTTGTAGGTATAGCCGATCTCCGCGTTTTTCAGTTTCAGGAACGACGCGTCGCGGAGCCAGTAGGTCGAGGCAACCGTGTTGTTGCCGTATTCCACGACGGATAGGCCGCATAGATATTCGGATTGCTTTCGCTCCAGTAATCGTCGGCGACGAACTGCATGACGTTGCGCTTGACATTGTTATTGATACCGAACGGATGGAATCCGCTCATCACGAGCGACGTATTGGCCGTACCCTGGAAGAAGACCGAGAAATCGAGTCCTTTCCACTGCGCTGAAAACCCGAACCCGTAGACGATCTCCGGCACTTCGGGATACCCTGCATAAATACGGTCGTTCGAATTGATCGTGTTGTCATAGTTGCCGTTCGCATCGGGCTGGTTGACGTATTTGATGTCGCCGGCCATGATTTCACCGCCCAGCAGTTGTTCAGGACTGTATTTCACCTCGTTATTGTCGATAAACAGGCGTTGCGCCTCATAAAGCAGGAACGAATTGACCGAACGGCCGACCCGCGAAAGATTGGGATACTGCAGGTAATCCGGCTCATCCTGTTCGAGCACCCGGTTGCGGGCGAAGGTGAAGGTTCCTTTGGCAGAAATGAAGAAATCCTTGCCGATCTGATGGGTATAATCCATCGAGAGATCCAAACCGCGATTTCTCACCTTACCCAGATTGCCGTACACTTTTGTCGTAGCCGTTCCGAGAAAAGCCGGAACTGTGCCGCGTTCCAGGAAAATACCGCTCCGGACCTCCTGAAACAGATCGACCATTACATTCAGTCGGTTATAAAATTGCAGATCGACACCGACATTGAGTTTTTCTCCGGTTTCCCAAGTGATCTTCTTATTCTCGAAACGGTTGTAAACGGGACCGCTCAGCGTATACTCCCCGTCGGCGCCCGTCGTATATCCGGCTCCGGAAAGGGAGAGGTCCGACATGTACATGAAACGCGTCTCCTCGCTGTCGTTGCCCACAAGACCGTACGAACCGCGGAGTTTGAAATAAGAGACGGCCTTCTTGATAGGCGCCCAAAATTTCTCCTGACTGACCACGTATCCCACGGCCACCGAAGGGAAAAAGCCGAAGCGCCGTCCCTCGGCGAAATTCTCACTGCCGTTGTATCCGAAATTGGCCTCGATGAGGTAACGGTTGTCGTACCCGTAGGTCAGACGGCCCGCAAGGCCCTGTTTACGCTTGGGCAAAGAACTGAACAGACTACCGGGATTTCCGAGCGCAGTCTCCTCCTGATTATACACGACCATAGCACTCACGTCATGACGGCCGAAACTGCGGTTATAGTTGATCATTCCCTGGATATATATCTTGCGGTCTCCGTCAGTACTGCTGGAGGTGGCGAGTGTCGTACTTTGCTCGTTGCCGCGGATCTCCAGATCATAGTCTTCCAATCCGTCATCGCCCGTATGCGTACCCGAAATTTCGTAGGAATTATAACCTGCCGAACGCGATGTCTGGGTATAGGAATAGTTCTTGAAAGAGATCAGCGCCGAAGCGGAAAGCCCTTCGGTGATGAAATCGAAATTCTGATCCAGACTCAGATTGGCGTTCAATACGCTCTGGAACTCGTCTTTGTAGCCGGTAACCATTTCAGCCACGGGATTCTTCACCATGGCTTTGCCGCCCCAACGGATATGGTTTACCGTCGGATCGTCGGGAAAGGTTATCGGCATATCGGCGGGATTGCCGTTCATGATCATTCCGAAAATGTTTTCGCTGCTTTTCACCGGCCCGTGCGTATCCCGGAGCTGGGTGTTGATTTTCAGCGACACTTTGGTAGACTTCGTAAGATTGACGTTGACATTGTTCTGGAAAGCGTAACGCCAAACCGAGTAATTGTTGTTATAGGAGAAGTAATCCCGGCTCAGGTTCTTCAACATACCTTCCTCGTGACGGACGGTGGCGCTCATGAAGTAATCGACCCTCGAACTGCCGCCGCGGATATTGAAGTTAAAGTTTTCGTTGACTGCCAAATTTTTAAACATCTCATCGTACCAATCCACATCCGGATAGATATATTTGTTGCTGCCGGCCCGCGTACCGTCGATCTTCGCCTGCGTATAAGGAATCTGCCCCGTACCGCGCGTCAGAACCGACTCGTTGTACATCTGCATGTAGGTCACCGCATCGACCGTTTCCGGGCGGCTCGTCGGAGTCGAAAGAGCCGTCTCGAAGCGAAAATTAATGACCGGCTTATCCAGATTCTTACCGTTCTTCGTCGTAACGATCATCACGCCGTTGGCTCCCCGCGAACCATAGAGAGCGGTCGCCGTAGCATCCTTGAGCACCGAAAAACTCTCGATAATCTCCGGGTCCAGCCCGTTCAGTTCATTCGCGTCGATAGCCACACCGTCAAGGATGATCAACGGCTTGGTCGCGGAACCGAACGTGGAGATACCACGTATCCAGAAATCCGCCTGGTCGGCACCGGGCTGTCCATTGCGCTGCACGGCGATCACACCGGCCAGGCGTCCGGCAAACCCGGTCGACAAACTCGACGAAGGCATCCGCAGTTCCGCGGGAGCGATGGACTGTACCGAACTCACCAGCATGCCTTTCTTTTGCTGGCCGTAACCCACCACCACAACTTCGTCCAACGCATTGGCGTCCTGTTTCAACGCCACGTTGAGATAATTCTCACGGCCAACCGCAATCTCCTGGGCTTCATACCCGACATAGGAGAAAAGCAGTGTTTTCCGGTTTGCCGGCAGGTTGATCGAAAACATTCCGTTCAGGTCCGTCGTAGTACCGATGGTCACACCTTTTACCTGTACGGTGGCTCCGATCAGCGGCTCTCCGGTGGCCGCATCGGTGACAGTACCGGAAACCGTTCGGGGAGCAGACTGTGCATATATTCCGCAAGGAACCGCGAAAATACCTCCGGACAACACGGCGAGCATAATCAACCGCGCAGTCCGCAACATATTATCAATCTTAATACATTTCATGATTTTCTGGGATCAAACATTAGCGATTCGTAGAGATGGGACCCGACTACAAATAGAGAACGGGATAAGAAGTAATGTCGTAAACGTGTGTCATGAGCATGTTTCATTTTACAATTTTCAGATAAAGTAGTTTCGGTTGAAATGCCGATACAAAATTCTTCTCTTATTTAGAAAAAAGGTCGAAATTTTACCGGAAAAACACCGTAAGGAAAATAAAGTGGGATTCCTTCGTTTTTTTTTGGATTTCGGCAACCCATTCGTTATTTTTGGCTATGCATTCATCTATAATCCAATGAAAAAGATCATTTTAACAACTCTTTGCTGTCTGACGGCCGCACTCACATCCGCAAGGGAAAAATCTCCGGTCACGATCATCATGCAGGTTTCGGACCCCCAGATGGGGTTCTATGCCGACAACCGCGACATGGCCTATGAAACCCGCACCCTCACAAAAACCGTCGAAGCAATAAACAGGCTCCGCCCCGATGTCGTCGTCTTCACCGGCGATTACGTGCACAATGCAGCGGACGAGAGCCAATGGACGGAATTCCTGCGGATCGTCGCAGAAATAAATCCCCGCATCAAGACCCTTTATCTCCCGGGCAACCACGACGTCCGGCTGGAAGAGGGTTCCGTCGATGTGGAACCCTACACGAAACACCTCGGAACCGACCGCTTCTGTGTGCGTGTGAACGGGATCCTACTGACCGGAATCAACTCGGATTACCTGAAAGACGAAACCCGGGACCCCTCGAAAGAAGAGAATCAGTTCCGGTGGCTGGCCCGTTCGCTCAAAAAGAAAAGGCCCAGCCGGACATCTCTTGTCTTCGCACACCACCCGTTCTTTCTCCGGCAAATCGACGAACCGGACGGCTATTCGACCATTTCGCCGGAAAAACGCCGGAGATATTTCGAACTGTTCCGGGAAACCGGTGTGCAAACCGTCTTTACGGGACATTTGCACGACAACGCGGAGACATCGTACGACAACATCGGAATGATAACCACGAGTGCCGTGGGCCGACCGTTGGGAGACGCTCCTTCGGGAGTGCGGATTATTGTCATCAAGGATCGAACGATCATCCACCGGTACTATCCGCTCGATGAAATACCGGACGCTCGAACCGGACTGATCCAGGCTCTCCGATAACGGAGTTCAAATTCCGGACGGTACGACGAGGCCGGTTCGACGAATCGGCCTCGTCGCTTTCAGAGCGTAAAAACCATTGCTATCGGATAGTGATCCGAAATGTAAGGCGCCCCGTAATCGCCGTCGAGGGTGACGAACTTTCGACATTTCATCCTGCCGCGGTAGAAAAGATGATCGAGAATAATCGTGTCCGGAGCCGATCCGAAACCATTGAATGTTCCCTTTTGATCGGTTTCCGCCGCTGTATCGCGTGCCGAAGCCATCAGTCTGGTCAACGGCTTGAGATGCGGATTGTCAATGGATGTATTAAGGTCTCCGCCCAAGATAACCGCCGCTTTCTTACCGGCAATCTGTCGAATCTTCGTCACGATCAGTTTCACGCCCTCCTCACGGGCAATTTTCCCTTGGTGGTCGAGGTGAGTGTTGAAATAGAAAAACTCTTTGCCCGAACTCTTGTCGCGCAATTCGACCCATGTTACCGTGCGGTTGCAGGCGGCATCCCATCCGCGCGACACGTTGTCGGGAGTCTCGCTGATCCAGAAGGTGCCGCTGTCCAGCAGTTCGAACCGGTCGCGGAGGTAGAACACCGCCATCGTTTCGCCGCCTTCGGCCCCGCCGTCACGATCTTCGCCGACACGGGCATACCGGGGACATTCGGTGTCGATGTAATACAACTGGTCTTGCATGGCTTCCTGCACGCCCATCACATCGGGAGCCTCCTGCCGGAGCATTTGCGCCGTGGCGTGACGACGGTTCGGCCAACTGTTGTCGCCGTCGCGCCCCCAACTGGTACGCATATTGAAAGAAATCAGTTTGATAGATACTGCATCCTGACCGGCCTGGACCGAGTTCGAGAGACAGAACGCAAGCAGCAAAAAAAGCATTGTCTTTTTCATCGGAATATTTATTGGTTCGTTGCCTGATAGATTTTACCATTTATTTTGATTCTCAGATTCTTCCATTGCGGCGGCAGGACAGACGGGCGCTGCACGAGACCGTCCGCCGTAATCTCCAGCCCGCCGAATCCGAACAGCACGGCCTGCAACATGCCGCCCGCACCCGTCATGAAATAGGGATTGCCGCTGGTGGCCGTTTCGGCAAACACCCCGAACGGCGGCCGCAGGTTGGGCAAGTAGGAGCGACGGAACATTTCGCAGGCTTTTTCGGCCATTCCGAGCCGGGCATACTGAATCGCAAAAACCGAGTAACTCATCGCCGGACCGTTACGCGGATCGATTCGGCGCTCGTAGTATTCCAGATCGCGCAACTGAGCTTCGCGTCCGGTCACGATGCCCAGCGGATAGCCCAGCAGGTTGGCATCGGCCTGTTTGATCATCTCGCCGTCGTAGCCGGCATGCTCGCGCGTCGTTCCGTCGGCGAAGTGCGGGATGCGAAGGCCCGCGGCTACCGCACTCCACTGCGGATCGGGACGCTCGCCGCAAAGCTCCGCCGCAGCCGAAGCGTACTCCAGTGCCCGGCGGGCCGCGCCGTTGGTAAAGGCATTGTCCGTGACGCCGACGGCGTATTCGTTGGCTCCGATCACATTGCGGATCGAGTAGCTGCCGTCGGCATTCGCCGTAACGCGATCGCACCAGAAACGTGCAGCCTCGCGCATCAGCGGGAAACCCTCGCGGCGCAGCCACTCCCGGTCCTGCGTCACACAGTAATAGTTCCAGCAGGCGATGGCGATATCGGCTGTAATATGATGTTCGAGCGGACCGGTGAGGGCAAAGGTCGGCGTAGCCTCCTCGCCCCGGTCATCCCCTTCCCAGGGGAACATCGCGCCCCGATAGCCGTGGGCGTAGGCCCGACGACGGGCCGCATCGAGTCCGTCGGTTCGGTAATCGAGCATCTGGCGCGCCAGGCAAGGCCGGAGCACCAGCAGCGCCGGATACATCCAGATTTCAGAATCCCAGAAGATATGACCGTTGTAAAAGCCCCGGGCCGAAAGGCCCATCGGCGGAATACTCCGGCGACTGCCTTCACGGATAGAGCCGTAAAGGTTGAACAAGGCGAAACGCACATCCAACTGTGCCGTGGGATCGCCTTCGATCTCGATATCGCCCTGCCACAACTCCGCCCATTTCCGTTCGTGTGCCGCAACGAGTTGCGCCGCTCCCTCCCGGGCTGCATAAATAGCCTGCCTTTCCGACTCATTCCACGGGTCGGCGAAAGCGGCTGTAGTACAGATTGTTCCCACAAGGGAGAACGACGCCCGGCCGCCCTTGCGCAGAACAATCCTCACGCTTTCCGGTGAGACCGCTTCGCACCCTTCACCGCAAAGGAAAGTCGACGAAGCCACAATATGGTCGCGGCCGCGGTTGTAACTGCCGGAAGTGCGCTGCACGGCAATACGGCTGCCGTCCTCACATCCGACCGTGCGCGACTCCCGCAGGGTGTCGGCGAACTCTCCGGGAACGGTATGACCGTTTGAAAAAAGAACCTCTGCATCGCGTTCCGCCGTCACTTCCACCTCTGTCATAAGAGCGTAAGGCATGTTCCGCAAGGCCCGTATACGATAGACGACCGTCACACCGTCCGTTGAAAAACGGGTCGTGTGCACTGCACGCCGCATATCGACCGACTGATGCTGTGGACGGATCTCCGACGGATCGAATCGATGACCATCGACAGCCATTGTCAACCCCAGCGGATTGATCCCTTCCAGAATACGACTCACATCATCTCCGAACCCCGGCTCATAACTCCCTCCCAGAATCACAGAACCGAGGGCAAAAGGCTCCCGATCCACGGCTACGCCAATTTCTCCGTTGGCCATGGCGACGGCAAAATAATCAGCCGTGGTATCTCGTGCGGTAATTACCCACCCTTCGCTGCGGGCATCGACCGACAGCGGAACGACCGCCAGCAGCACGACCCAAAAAACAAGTCTCATCATGGTTCTATTCATTTACGGGAACAAACGTCACGGCTTGCCCGCCACGGGCAGTCATTGCAATTTCGAGCATATCGGCAGAAGTCACGGTCCGTTTTTCGATGCGATAGTTTTCGGGATTCTCCGCAGAATCCGGAGCGTCGGCATAGATCGTTGCAGTATAAGTCATACCGGACTTCAGGAAGCCGAGTTTCTGGGTCAATGTCCGGGGCTCATCGTTCGTGCCGGCGCCCAGGAAGAAACTGTCATCCGCACGGCGTACGACGACAATATATTCGCCGGGTTCACCCTGCAATGCTTCGGACCAGTCACAGTCGGCATCGAAATCCCGGAAGAATTGGAAAGCCGGATGTCCCTCGTAGTTTTCGATCAGATCGGACGCCATCTGAAGCGGAGAATAAATAATCACCCAGTTGGCAATCTGACGTGCCAGCGTAGTCTTGATACAACACGAATTGTTGTCGCCGTTCCACTCCTGCATTCCGGTTTCCCGGCCCCGGACGCGCGAGTAATCAAGATCGAATACCCCCGGCGTATAATCCATCGGACCGCTCAGGAGCCGTACGAAAGGCAGCGTACAGAGATACTCCGCGGAGTTCCCTTCCGACCATGCGTTCCACTCCATGCCGCGTGCCCCCTCCCGGGTCATCATATTGGGCCACGTGCGGCGAATGCCCGTATCCTTGATCGGCTCGTGGGCATCGATGACGATCCCATAACGGGCCGCCGTCTCGACGACACGCTGGTAGTGCCGCACGCCATACTGCGAGTGGTGGAGCTGGCCGTCCCTGAAGCCTCCGGCATATCCCGTTTTGACGGCATGCACACCCAATCCGGCATAGCGCTGCATAGCCGTTTCCAGAGCCGCTTCATATTCAGGAATATTACCACCCGTTTCATTGTGCATCCACAACTCGATGTTCTTCTCCCGGGCATACGCGGCAATGCGGTCGAGATCGAAATCTGCATAGGGCTTCACATAATCGAAGTGCTGCGTTTTACCCCAGTTCTCCCAGCCTTCGTTCCACCCTTCGAACAACACTCCCTGAATATTGTTCGCCGCTGCGAAGTCAATATGACGCAGAGCATTCTCCGTCGTCGCTCCATGCCGGGGTCCCATTGTCCATGTATGGGTGCCGAGATGCAGTCCCCACCATACGCCGATATATTTCTGCGGTTTGATCCACGAAGTGTCAGCAATCTTCGAAGGCTCGTTCAGGTTAAGGATCAGCGACGAGTTGATCAGGTCCACCGCTTTGTCTCCCACTTGGATCGTCCGCCACGCCGTCATGAATTTCGAGGGAATACGAGCCTTTATACCGTCAGGCAGCGGAGCCAACTCGGCTTTGAAGGCCAGCGAATCGGTCCGGTAGAGATTCATTTCGGGGAAATCGTACAGCGCCGCTTCGTGAATCGAACCGTATGTGCCGTCCACACGGAATGTGAAAGGCGTATTGGCGTTTTCGACGGCCGAAACCGGCAGTTCGCGATACAACAATTCATAGGTGTTGAAATTTCCAGGAATCGACCACGACACGCCGTCTTCGGCGAAGCGGAATTCGGTCAGTTCATCGGTGACGGTCAGCGAATCGAGGTCCGGCACCTCCCATTCATAGCGGAATGCCACACCGTCGTCAAAAGACCGGAAACGAAGCGTCAGCAACACGCCGTCGTCGTTTTTCAATACCGCCGTCATTTCGTTGTGGCAATCGCGCAGGATTTTATTTTCGCCCCACGGCTGCGTCCATGTTTCGTCCACGGACCTTTTCACAATCTCCCGTACCGAAAAGCCGCCGGCGAGGTTCCGTTCTTGCACCACGAGGCCCAAGGCAGAAGGAAGGATCAAAGGTTTGCCGTCGCGTTCGACGGTATAGGCCATGCAGCCGTCGGCGCCCGTCACGAACGAAAGGCGTGTGCGCCCGTCGGGAGAAATTATCTCCGGATTCCCGCCGCATGCAAACAGAAGCAAGCACACACAGGACAAAAACAAGTTCCGGAACGAGAACTTCAAAGTTTGGTTCATGCTAAATTTATTTAAATGAGGTTATTGTAATTTTCGGGCTATTTGCCGGTCATACCTTAAGGAAAGTGTTTTTTCGATACAAGAAATAGAGAAACAGCCAGCAGAGCACGATATAACCTATATCGTAGATCACCGCCCCTACTGTTTCACTGCATTTGGAAGCAAGTCCGCCGACGAAAAAATCGGACGCATAACGCAGTGGAATAATCCGCTGCGCCATATAAATCGTAATGGAATTCAATCCGATAACCCGGAAAACGAACGTCCATCGTTTGTACCCGCACACGTCAATCAGGTAATAAAACAAGGCGGTCATCCCCAGCGAATAACCGGAGACCACGCAAGTGAACGAACTGCTCCATAAATTCTTGTTGACCGGCATGATAAGATTCCAGCACAAGCCCGCCGTCGTGATCGCCAGTGCGGCGACGGCCATATAGAACGCTTTCCAAGAGCCAGAGAGCCCTCTCCGGCCATCGAGCAAAAATTCGCCGGTGAACATTCCGAATAGAGCCGATACGACTGCCGGCAGGGTGCTCAATATCCCTTCCGGATCGAATGCCCCGTAAAGGATGTGTCCGGGAAGGTACTGTCGGTCAATCCATCCGGCCAGACACCCCTCCACCGAAAGCGGATCGGCACCGACCGGAGCATCGGGGGCTACGACCAGGCCGAGCAGCAGTGAATAGCCTATTAGGATAATCCCGGCAACAGCTATCCGAGTTCTCACGCTGCAATACACGCAGAGCAGTGCGGCGAACATCCAGGCCAAGCCGATCCGTCCCAGCACGCTTGCTATGCGCAACGAGGAGAAATTGAGCTCGAACAACCCGTTATAAACCATTCCCAACAGGGCAAGAATCAGTCCGCGGCGGAAAATCCGGTCCAGAATCCGTTTTCTGCCGAATCCGCGTGCACGCTGTTTGGCCAGCGAGAAGGGGAACGCCACGCCTGCGATAAAAAGAAACAGAGGAAAGATCGTGTCTTGAATCGTTAGTCCATTCCACGCCGCATGCTGCATCTGCGACGCAAGCATATCGGTAAAAGATCCGGGCCACAGTGCGCACAACGAGGTCACGAGCCCTGAAAAGCCCATAATAAAGAACATATCGACCCCCCGCAGGGTGTCCAAAGATAAAAGTCGTCTGTTCGGGTTCATCATCGCAGTATATTTAGCACCGGTAGACCGATTTATTCGCCCGTTCCATCGAAGAAATAGGAGGCGTAGCGATAGCCGCATTTGTCGTAAAGTTTCCGGAATACCGTCATGCGCCGGGTGAAATCCCCGAAATCGCGGCGGTCGCAGGCCCATCCCACCTCCGCTAATGCGGCCAGCCGCGGCAAGGCCATATGCTGTGCATGGGCAAAAGAAGCGATATATTCCGTCCATATATTCCCTTGTACTCCCTGAATACAGGATTGTTCCGCTGAAGAAAGACGGTCATAGGGATCGAACGAATAAACCTTACGAACCGGCACGTAACCGCCGATACCGAGTGGTTCGAGGCGCTCCGGCTCCTGCGTCTGAAAATAATCGAGATAACAATGCGTGTTGGGGGTCATGATCACCTGATTCCCGGCCTTGGCAGCGGCAACGCCGCTATCGGCACCGCGCCACGACATAATCGTAGCCGTCTTTGAAATCCCTCCTTCGAGTATTTCGTCCCACCCGATCAGATTGCGCCCCCGGGCGTTGAGCCATTTTTCAATCCGATGGACAAAATAACTCTGCAATTCGTTTTCATGCTCTAACCGCTCATTACGGATACGCTGCTGACAGGCGGGACAGCTCGTCCAACTCTGTTTGGGACACTCATCCCCGCCGATATGGATATATTCCGAGGGAAACAGTTCACACACCTCTGCAAGCACGTTCTCCATGAATTCGAACGTCGAATCCTTGCCCGCGCAATAAACTTCCGGGAATACGCCCCATCGCGTCCGTACCATATACCCCTCACCGGCACACCCCAGCCAGGGATAGGCCGCCAGTGCCGCCGAGGCATGTCCCGGCATTTCGATTTCAGGGATGACCGTAATGAACCGTTCGGCCGCATAGGCTACGACGTCACGAATTTGTCGCTGCGTATAGTATCCTCCCGAAGGTATGCCGTCGTAGATATTCGTATTGCGTCCAAGGACTGTTTCGGCACGCCGTGACCCCTCTTTCGTCAATCCGGGATAATGCCTGATCTCGATACGCCATCCCTGGTCGTCGGTCAGATGCCAGTGAAAACGGTTGAGTTTGTGGAGTGCCAATATGTCGATGAACGTTTTGATCTCGTCAACCGTGAAGAAATGACGGCAGCAGTCGAGCATGGCGCCGCGATAAGCGAAACAAGGTTCATCCTCCACATGCACTGCCGGAAGTCGCATGCCATACTGCGAGATAAGTTGACGCAAGCTCTGCAATCCGTAGAAGAGTCCCGAAGGGGAACCGCCCGTCACGGCGACACGCCCTTGGCCGATGTCGAGCGAATAGGCCTCCGCCCTGAGCGCCGGATCGATCCCGAGTACGATGCCGCTTTCGGAAATTCCGGAAACTTTCAGCCGAAGTCCATGTTCTCGGCAAATATCCCGCACGAAGAGTTCCGCGACACTCCGCAACGCTTTAGCCCCGCCGGGTACAGCGATCCGCGATCCGGCGGAGAGCACCGCTCCTTCGCCAGTTGCGTAAGCGATGTGCTGAGGCATGGGAACGATCGCGGGAGAATCCGCCGCTCGGGTTTCCGTAAATGAAACAGCAAGCGCCATGACGGCAAAAAAAACATTTTTCATATCGGTATGTTTTAGAACGGTTTCAGGGAATGTTAGGGGTGTCCCACACCCGGGTTTCCACGCATCGGACGAACAGGGTCTCCGTACCCATACGGATCCGGAAATCGCCCTTTTCGAGCCGCCAGCGACCGTCATAACCGACAAACGCCAGATCGGATGCCGGTATCGAAAGCGTCACCGTACGGGTTTCGCCCGGTTCAAGGGAGATCTTCTCGAAATTGCGCAGCCGGATTACGTCAGGCGTCAGGCTTGCCACCAAATCGCTCGACCAGAGCAATACGGCCTCCTTGCCCGCGCAGTCGCCTGTATTGGAGATATCGACCGTGAACGAAAGCGTATCTCCGGCCCGAAATTCCGTAAGGTTAGCCCGCAGATTTCCGTATTCGAATGTAGTGTAACTCAATCCGTGGCAGAAAGGCCATTGCACGTCCATCACGGCATCGTAGTTGTATTCGCCCTCCATCGTACCCCTTTTCTGACAGGGTTTGTAGTCATAGGTGGCCAACGCATCGGGCCAGCGCGGATAGGTAAAGGGAAGCCGGGCGCTGAAGTTCGCATCCCCGGCAAGCAGATTGGCCAGTGCGTCACCCCCGTAATTGCCGGGCAGCAGGATATCGACGACAGCCTGCGCCAACGGCTCTATATCGCCGATCAGACGCGGCCGTCCCTCGTTCAACACCAATACGAGGGGTTTCCCCGTAGACGCCAGTTCGCGGACCAGTTTTTTCTGGTTTTGCGACAAGTTCAGATCATTCATGTTGCCCGGAGTTTCACAATAGGAGTTCTCGCCGATGCAGACGACAATCACGTCTGCATCGGCCGCTGCCGAGACTGCTTCGCCGATTCCCCGC
>ENA-ORNW01001762-ORNW01001762.1-human-gut-metagenome-genome-assembly--contig:-NODE-1762-length-15726-cov-5.294493_pt1 | contig 15726 bp, 9 predicted proteins | sample MGYA00242121_ERZ509034 | MGnify/ENA primary metagenome ERZ509034 (study PRJEB26280, sample SAMEA2338689) | human gut metagenome | biome: human gut; feature: human-associated habitat; material: faeces... | reverse complement strand
CAGGGTTATCTCTGACAAATTTTATATCGAGCATTATTTTAACCTACCTTTTTTTGTAACTAAATATGTAGTAATCTTAATTTTACAACATAATCCATTAAATTAAAAGTTTACCACATAATTATTTCATTTTCTATGGATATATATTTCAAAATCCATCAATATTTATTAGTTTTTAGCTTCTGTTCCCTTAATATCATCTAATAAACTTTGATTGCCGTTTATTGGTTTTACATTAGCATATCTAAACAATTGTAAAAATATATCATGCGCTATTGGTGCTGCTACTTGACCACCATAGTACTCGCCACCAGCTGGGTCATTGATGATTACAAGCACTGTGAATTGAGGGTCTTCCACTGGTCCAAAACCACAAAATGAAGCGATATAATGTCCTGGCAAATATCCGCCATTTACCATATCGATTTTCTGTGCTGTACCTGTTTTACCAGCAATATGATAACCTTCAATACTTGCTTTAGAACCACCACCTGTGGAAACTACTTGTTCTAATACAGATTTCAAGGTCTTATCCACATCAGAGTCAATACAACGGCGAACTTCTTCACGTTCCATTTGCTGATATACTGTGCCATCAGCATTATAAATAGCCTTCACAATATGAGGTTTTAACAATACACCATCATTTGCTATAGCAGACATAGCAGTGATCATCTGAAGTGGTGTTACCGCGATACTTTGTCCAATAGAAGAAGTCGCTACGTCAGAAGCAACCATATCTTTTGGATTGAATAAAATCCCAGATTCTTCACCTGGAAGCTCAATACCTGTACGTTCGCCAAAACCAAATTTACGAGCATAATTCATCAAACGCTCGCCACCTAATTCCAACCCTAATTGAGCAAAACCTGTATTGATAGAATTTTTTACAACATCAAGGAATGTAACTGTACCAAAGCTATCGCCACTCCAGTTTTGAATAGTTCTACCTGAAACTTCAATAGTTCCTGGGTCAACAAAAATATCTGTTGGTGATACTAATTTTTCCTGAAAACCAGCAGCCGCTACGATAGATTTAAATGTAGAGCCTGGCTCATAAATATCTGATACAGCTCTATTTTTCCAAACATTAGGATCGTATTTATGGAAATTATTTGGATCATATGATGGTCGAGATGCCATAGCCAAGATATCGCCATTTTTCGGGTTCATCACTATAGCTGTTACTGATTCAGCACCATGATCCATCATCGCCTTATCCAAAGCTTTCTCAATGATAAATTGATACTGTGCATTGATAGTCAACTGGATATTTTTACAATTAGCATCTACAGGTGAATTCTTCAAAAATACAGAGTCCATAATCGGTCTAGCCAAAGCATCTGTAAAAATAGAAGAAGTTTGTTCTTCACCTTTTATCATACCATCAAATTGTTGCTCAATACCATCTAAACCTTTATCATCAGTACCCACAAAGCCGATTACATTGGCAGCTAACATATCATTTGGATAATATCTTTTACTTTCTTGAATAAAACCAAGACAAGCCCTATATTCAGGTTTTTCCTTCATTAAATTTTTCAAAGCCTTCGTTTCTTCCGGTTCCATCTGTCTTTTCACCCAGACGAAACCACCACCTTGAGCGATATCATCTAAAATATCCTTTTCGGTAAGTCCAATCAAAGGAGCTACATCTCTTGCCGTCTGCTCTGGATCTTCCACATGATTAGGATCAATATATAGAGAGCTAACCATTGTACTTATCGCCAGCTCTTTCATTTCCGCATCATAGATAGTACCACGAGGCACATGAAGCACAGATGACTCTTGAACTTGCGACTCCAAACGAGATAACATTTCATCTCCACGAACTATTTGCACCCAAGCATATCTAGCCATGACGCCAATAATAAAAACGAGCAATCCTATGAATAAATAAATTATATGCATTTGCACTTTATTTACTTTTTTTACTATCTTTTTATTTTGTCCACTATTTTTATCCATAATCTTCTTAGCCTAAAGACCTACGATAAAATACCTCACTTTCCTTAAACATAACTCTAATTATATCAAATTTTACTATAAAGATATATTTCTAACCTTGAATTATCTAAAAAATTATTTCATAGGCAAACAATCCATTTAATGATAAAATATTAATTGTATCTAAGTATACATATTTACATTTACTAAAATCTATTGAGGTGAGTTTTATGAAAGTAATTAAAACAACTAATGCACCTGGTGCTGTAGGACCTTATTCCCAAGCTATCGAAATTGACAATCTTGTTTTCGCTTCTGGTCAAATCGCTTTAAACCCTGCTACTGGCGAAATGGCTGAAGGTATCGAAGCTCAAGCTCATCAAGCTTTAAAAAATGCTCAAGCAGTAATCAACGCTTCTGGCGCAAAATGGGAAAATGTAATCAAAACAACTGTATTCATCACAAATATTGATGATTTTGCTAAAGTAAATGAAATCTATGCCACTTACTTTACACAACCATATCCTGCTCGCTCCTGTGTAGAAGTAAGTAAATTACCAAAAGGTGCCTTGATTGAAATAGAAGTAATCGCTAAAAAATAAGCTTTAACTTAAAAATAGGAATGATACAAAAATATCATTCCTATTTTTTTATGCCAAATTATATTCTTTTATTAATTTAGCAAGTAACGCTCTACAAGCTTTATCTACATCTTCATACGTTTCATCAAAATTATCTGTATACCATGGGTCTTTTACATCACGATTTTCACCGACAAAAGACATCATCTTATATACTTTATGCTCTGTATCTTCACCGATAATATAGCTTAGATTGCGTAAATTATTATTATCCATCACGATAATATAATCATAGATATCATAATCTTGTTTTGTTATCTGCACAGCTTTTCGCTTGCTAAAAGGAATATTCATCTCACGAAGTTTTGCTTTTGTACCATAGTGAGTATCACAGCCGATTTCCTCACGACTTGTAGCTGAAGAATTGATAATGAATTTATCAGCTAAATCCGCTTTTCGCACTAAATCCTTCATCACAAATTCAGCCATAGTTGAACGACAGATATTACCATGACATACAAACATTATCTTTATCAAAATATCTCATCTCCTTATAAGCTTTTATACTAAAATTATTTTACCATTTTAAGATTATTTTTTCTTTCTATAAAAAATATTATTTTTCTTTACTTTTAAATTAAATTTTCATATCCTATTTATATATATTTTGTAATTAGGGGTTATTTTTATGTCATTTCAACAAATCTTAGATATATATAGAAAAAAATCATGGAATGAACGCAATAAAGGTGAACGTTTTGAAATGCTTATGAAACGTTTTTTATTATCATATCCTTTATATGCAAATGAATTAAAAGAAGTTTGGTTATGGAATGAATTTCCATATAGAAAAGATTTTGGCGGTAATGATTTAGGGATTGATTTAGTTGCATTAACTGTTAATGATGAATATTGGTCTATTCAATGTAAATTTTATGATGAAAAGACAAATATTAATCTTGATGATATAAGTCATTTTATTGCAAACTCTAATAGAAAATTCTTAGATGACAAAGGACAATCACAAAAATTTTCTTTATGTCTTTGGATTGATACTAAAAAAAGTTTTGGAAAAAATGCCGAACAATTAATTAAAAATCAACATATAGAATTTAAACGACTTGGATATTATGAACTCGATAATGCTTCTATTGATTGGCAAGCTCTCGCTGATGGTGAAACAGGAAAATCTGTACAATTAAAGAAAAAGACACCTAGAGAACATCAAAGAAAAGCTATTGCCTTAGCACATGAATATTTTAAAACTAAAGAACGTGGTAAATTCATCATGGCTTGCGGTACAGGTAAAACTTACACAGCCTTAAATGTTGTAGAACAAGAAACAAATAAAAATGGATTTATTTTATTCTTAGTTCCTTCAATAGCATTATTATCTCAAACATTAAAATCATGGCTAAATGATACTACTGGAATAATCTATCCTGTATGTATTTGTTCAGATACAAGTTCTTCTAAAGTAAAAAGTAAAAATTCTGATTCAGATGATACTTCTACTATTGATTTACCATTTCCAGCTACTACAAATGTAGATACTGCTATTTATCAAATTAAACAGCGTTTTATACAACAAAGTAAAACTGGTGGTATGGTAATTATTTTTTCTACATACCAATCTATTGATGTAGTACACAAAATCCAACAACATTTACTTTCAAATACAAATGAAATAAATGATAATAATATTTTTCAATCAGCAAATAATACGCCTTTTGTAAAAATAGAAGATAAATCTAAATATATATTCGATATGATTGTATGTGATGAAGCTCATCGCACTACAGGTATAAAAATAAAAGATACAGATGACTCAGCATTTGTAAAAGTTCACGATAATAAATTTTTACAAGCTAAACATCGCCTTTATATGACAGCTACACCTCGTATTTATACCGAAGAAGCTAAGAAAAAGGCTCGTCAAGGTTATGCAGAACTTTGTTCTATGGACGATATAGAAAAATATGGTGAAGAAATATATCGCATTGGGTTCAGTGAAGCTGTGGAAAAGGGTCTTTTATCTGATTATAAAGTAGTAGTATTGACTATAGGTGAAGACCAAATTCCTGCAAGTATCCAAAATGCTATTGCTGATAAAGGCACAGAAATCTCCACAGATAGTGCTTCTAAATTAATTGGCTGTATCAATGCTCTTTCTAAACGCATGACTTTAGATTCATTAGATTTAAAAGAAGTAGATCCTGGATTTATGCATACAGCACTTGCATTTTGCTCTAATATAAAAACTTCTAAAGCAATAAGCAATATTTTTAATAATTACGCTAATGATTATTACGATTCTTTATCCAAAGAAGAAAGAGTAAAAACTGTAAATATTTCTGCTAAACATGTTGATGGCTCAATGAATGCCATTGAACGCGAAGAAAAATTACAATGGTTAAAAAATACTAATACAACTAATACAGATTGCCATATTTTAACTAATGTACGTTGCTTATCTGAAGGTGTTGATGTTCCTTCATTAGATGCCATAATATTTTTATCCTCAAGAAATTCACAAGTTGATGTAGTTCAATCTGTAGGTCGCGTTATGCGTAGACCTCCTGCAAATTCTACTTATGATAAAAAATATGGCTATATTATTATTCCTGTAGTAGTGCCTCCAAATGTAGAACCTGAACTTGCTTTAGAAGAAAGCAAAGATTTCTCTACAGTATGGAGTGTATTAAATGCCTTGCGTGCACATGATGACCGTTTTGATGCTAAAATCAATAAAATAGAACTCAATAAAACAAAACCTGAACAAATCTTAGTAGGTGGCACCCCTGAACCAAATGGTAATACATATGGTACTAGAGAAGAAGGCACCACTGAAACAGTTAATGAAGGTCGTAAAGAATATACACAAACTACATTATATTTTTCAGAATTACAAAATGCTATTTATGCTAAAATGGTAAAAAAAGTTGGTACTAAACGCTATTGGGAAGATTGGGCAAAAAATGTTGCAGAAATAGCACGTCGCCATAAAGAACGCATAGAACAGTTAATCCAAAAAGATGGAGAACATAAACAAGCTTTTGATAAATTCTTAAAAGGTTTGCATAAAAATATCAATCCATATATAACTACAGAAGATGCCATTGATATGCTTTCACAACATATGATTACTCAACCTGTTTTTGAAGCATTATTTGAAAATAACTCTTTTGTAAAAAACAATCCAATTTCTAAATCCATGAGTGAAATATTATCATTATTAGATAATCAAGGATTAGAAAAAGAACGTGAAGAATTGGATAAATTTTATAAAGCAGTTAAAAGAGGTTGTGAAGGTGTTGATAATGCAGAAGGTAAACAAAAAATAATCATAGAATTATATGATAAATTTTTCAGATTAGCTTTGAAAAAAACTGTAGAAAAATTAGGTATTGTTTATACGCCTATAGAAGTAGTCGATTTTATTTTAAATTCTGTTAATGATATTCTCAAAAAAGAATTTGGCAGAAAACACGGTTTAAGCGATGAAAATGTTCACATATTAGATCCATTCACTGGAACAGGCACTTTTATCACTCGTTTACTGCAATTAGGATTAATACGAAAAGAAGATTTAATACGTAAATATACAAAAGAACTACATGCTAATGAAATTGTATTGCTCGCTTATTATATTGCTTCTATTAATATAGAAAATACATTCCACGATATAGCTAAACAAGATAAATACATTCCATTTGAAGGCATTTGCTTAACTGATACCTTCCAGCTCGGTGAAATCATAGCCAATGGGAAAAAAATAGAAGATGATGGCTTTGCTAATATTTGGTCAGATATGTTTCCTGGCAACTCCCAAAGAGTTATCGACCAAAAGAAAACACCGATGAAAGTTATAATCGGCAATCCACCATATTCTGTAGGACAACGCTCTGCAAATGATAACGCACAAAATGAATCTTATCCTGCATTAGAAAAACGCTTATCTGAAACATATGTAGCCAAAACAAATGCAACATTAAAAAATTCTCTTTACGATAGTTATATAAAAGCTTTTCGATGGGCTAGTGATAGAATAGATAATGAAAATGGTGGAATTGTAGCATTTGTTTCTAATGCTGGCTGGTTAGATGGAAATGCTATGGACGGTATGCGATATTGTCTTGAACATGAATTTTCTTCTATTTATATATTTAATTTACGTGGTAATGCTCGTACTAGTGGAGAAAATAGACGAAAAGAAAAAGATAATGTTTTTGGACAAGGAACAAGAACACCTATTGCAATTACTATTTTAATAAAAAATCCTAAGCGACAAAATAAAAAAGCTGAAATTTATTACCATGATATAGGCGATTATTTATCTCGTGAAGAAAAATTGAAAATTATATCTGATTTTAAATCTTGTATGAATAATAAATTTCCAGTAAAAGTATTAAAGCCGAATAAACAAAATGATTGGATTAATCAACGTAATACTGCTTTTGAAAATTATATTATTATAGGTAATAAAAAAGATAAAACTTTAAAACAAAAATTCTTTTATAACTTTTATAGTAATGGTTTAAAAACTAATAGAGATGCTTGGTGCTATAATTTTTCCTTTAAAAATATATTTATTAATATAAATAAAACTATCAATTTTTATAACCTTCAACGTGAAAAATTTATCACCAACTCAAACGATTTCATTTTTCCAATAGATACAAAAAATATTTCATGGATAGAAGATACAAAACAAGATTTAATAAAAAATATACATTATAAGTTTGAGAAAGAAAAAATCATATATAGTATATATCGTCCTTTTTGTAAGGAACATCTTTATTACGATAAATATTTAGTTCAAAGAACTTATCAAATACCAAAACTTTTTCCTACAAATAATTATAAAAACTTATTAATTTGTGTACCAGGATTAGGTAATACAAAAGATTTTTCTGTTATAATTACAGATATTATTCCAGATTTAGGACTAAATTCTGCATGTCAATGTTTTCCATTATATTATTATGAACAAAAAGAAAAAGTAGAACAAAGTCTCTTTGATAATGAACAAAATGAATACATTCGTCATGATGGTATTACTGATTTTATTTTCAATCAAGCAAAAGAACTATATGGAGATAAAGTTACCAAAGAAGATATTTTCTTCTATGTATATGGATTTTTACATTTACCAAAATACCGCCAAGAATTTGCTGCTGACTTGAAAAAATCATTGCCACGCCTTTTCCTTATAGATGAACCAAAAGTATTTTGTCAAATTTCTAAAGCTGGTCGAGATTTAGCAGATATTCATTTGAATTATGAAAATCAAAAAGCACCAGAAGGTGTTGTCATTGAGGGCGGTTGTGGTAATTATACTGTATCAAAAATGAAATTCCCTAAAAAAGACCAAAAAGATACTATTATTTATAATAACGATATCACTATTAAAAATATCCCCCTTGATGTTTATAATTATATAGTAAATGGTCGTTCGCCAGTAGAATGGATTATGGAAAGATATCAGGTAAAAATAGATAAAGCCTCTGGAATTGAAAACAATCCAAATGATTGGGCTACTGAACATAATCAACCACGCTATATTTTAGACTTACTCTTAAGCGTTATGACTGTAAGCTTAAAAACTCAAGAAATAGTTAATAGTTTACCTGATGTAAAATTTGAATAAATAAAAAATAGACTGCACTTTTAAAGGTGCAGTCTTTCTTTTATTTTATATTAATATACAATTTATGTGGTTTAAATTCAAAATTAACATCATCTATTGGCTATTACTATTTTGATTAGCCTCTTTTACTCTTTCTTTAATATAATTTGTTTGTTTTCTATAACTAAATATAAATAATATAGCAATTGCTACAAATATAATTAATAATATTAAATCACTAAACCAATAATTATTAGAGATATATCCTAAAATTAAATCATATAATTTCACACCTATAATAACTATAGACATCGCAATAACTGTTCTATAAATATTATTTTTTTCACTTAATACCTTAATAAAAGGTTCTTTTTTAGAAGCTGCTATATATTCATTGTAGGTTATAAATTCTATAATCTTTATTTTTTTTAATAAAGGTTCAATAATATTTGAGCCAATACGACTTATAACTATTCCTATAAAATAATATAAAAATAATTTTTCTAAAATCCCCTCACTAGAAAAAGAAATACTCGAAATTTGTTTTATAATACTACAAAAAACAATTCCTGGAAAAAAATTATTAAATATATCGTAAGGTGAAATTTTTTCAAATAAAATTTTAATGATACTTTCCATTTAAATGTAACCCCTTTCTTTTACAAGATTTTTATATTAAAAACTATATTTATCATTTTTAGGAATGTTGAAATAAAATATTTCAACATTCCTTTTGATAAATCTTCTAATTTTTTCTATTCTAACTATTAATCATCCCACGCTTCTACTCTTTCTTCAAAATCTAAAGATTTTAAGCTACTCCATCCTACTCTACTAGGCATGTGTACAGAATGATTAATTATATTTCCTTCTGTTTTATATACACTTACACCCCTTCTTCTAAAGGCATTAACTACCATTTGAAGAGGATGATCTGAGTCTTTTGCCACCGAAACAAATGCTGTCTTCCCTATATCCATACCTTCTCTTACAATATTTCCTATTAAGCGATTAAGAATAGATGGACTAACGTTATGACGTCCTCCATGATGTGGCATTTGAATAAACTTTACAGTATCTTTAATTTCCATTCCAATATCTTGGGAATATATAATACTTTCATCCAAAGCACGTATTCCAGCATCACCTGTTAATAAAAAATTGTCATCTATCTTTCCATAAATAACAACACTCATTTCATTTTCTGCTGTAGTGGATACATCTTCACGTAATTCTTCTCTATGCCATGTCTCAAAAAGATTTTTCACATGTTTAACCGCTTCTATAATTTTAGAAAAAAATGTTCCTTCACAATTATTATCCAAAGGAGTTTTCCTTGATTCAACCAATAAATTCAGATAAAAATCTTTACTAGGAGACAATACTGTTAATATATCCTCAATAACTGTTCCTTGAAATACTTCATAAATAGGAATTTTTTTATTTTGTGCTATTTCTTCTAACTCACTAATATATTTATATTGTTCTTTTAATCGTCTAATAAGACTTTCCTTTGTAATACGACCATCATTTACATTATCCCAAATATCATCTATATATAACCATGGACGATTCATATACAAAGCTTTAACATTGAATTTTTCCAATATATTTTTTAACCCTGAAACATGGTCTAAATCTGAATGAGAACATATAACACAATCTATCACTTTTGAACATATATCACTCTTATCATTAAAATAATATTCATTCAAAAACCATTCTAATTTTTCTCCGTGAGCTTGTAATCCTCCATCATATATAGCAATTTTATATTTTCCAAATACATCTTTCCATCGCAAAGCAATAGCATCAGCATCTTTTTTACTTTCATTGTCTACACTAATAAAATCAATTTCATATGCCATTTTTTACCTCTTTCTACAAATGTATATGATTATATGGCCATTATTCATCATAACATTTGCTTATATTAAATATATACCCATGTGCATTAGCAAACTATATCATTTATTACTAATAATTGAATATTATCATAATGTATTGATTTTTTCAAGTGTTTTATAGCTTATATTCGAAAAAAATTCGAATATAAGCTATAAAAATCAATTTTACTTTACACATTTTTTATGTTATAGTATATTTATAAAATTATATCTTTAATTATTTTTTATAAATGGAGACACTAAAATGTTCGAATATGTTAAACTAAAAAACTATAAATCTTTTGGTGATGTAGAATTCAATTTATTAGACAAAAATGGAAATCCTAAAAAATTACTATTAATTTATGGAAAAAATGGTATTGGAAAATCTAATTTAGCATCTTCTTTCTTTATGCTTTCTGAAACACTTCGTACAATGGATGTTCGTGATATTATGCAATCCATATTATCTGATCTAAATGATCTCAAAGATGAAGATATATCTCATTTTCTTAAAATGAGATATAAAGACATTGAGACATTAATTCAAGAAAATAAAATGGTAGACAGTGACGAACCTATGTATCTTGAATTTGGTTTCAAATTACATGGAAAAAATGGACGTTATATCCTAGAAACCGATAATACTCAAATTATACATGAACGATTAGAATACACCCTTATAAAAAATCGTGGTGTTTATTTTGATATTACACCAAATAAAGCAACAATAAATTCTAAAATTTTTCTTGAAAATAGTGCTTATCAAGAAATCCAGAAATCTTGTAACAAATATTGGGGCAAACATTCTTTATTAGCAATATTATTACATGAATCTGATGATAAAGCTGATATGTATATAAAAGAACAAATTAATGATAATTTTAATATAGTTCTCAAATTTCTATCACGTATTTCATGTAAAGTAAAATTTGGTAGTCATCAAGAACGAGGAGTTATTGGTCTTCCACCTGAAATATTTGGCAACTATGATGAAGGCACAATTAGTCTTGATAAAAAAGAACTTTTAAATAGAACTGAAAATATGTTAAATGCCTTTTTTAAAAGTACTTATACTGATATAAAAAAAATATATTATAAACAAACTCGTAAAAAAAATCGGATTAATTATAAATTAATGATTAGTAAATATATTGCTGGTATGGAACGTGATATCGCATTTTCTTCAGAATCTACAGGTACACAATCTCTTCTTCAATTATTACCATTTATGCTTGTAGTTGTGAAAGGCTCTGTAGCTATTATTGACGAATTTGATACAGCCTTACATGATATTTTAGTTGAAAGTTTAGTTACAGCTTTAAATAAAGATTCTGAAGGACAACTTATTCTTACAACTCATAATACACTCTTAATGGAATCAAATATTCCTAAAGAAAATATTTATGTTATTAATGAAATCGAAGATGGAAATAAAGAAATACAATGTATTACACATTATGATAATAAAATCCATAAAAATACTAATATTAGAAATCAATATCTTAATGGAACATATCATGGAATTCCTACAAAAACATCTATTGATTTTAACTTTTTATTAAAAACATTAGAAAACGACCAGCACTAACAAAAACTCATTTTTTTAATGCCTTAATCATTATCTTATTTTTAACTATATATTTAAGTTTTTATAATATTAACTTCTAAAATTTTAATAACTAAAAATTGTTCATATTATATCTTCTTCTATAATACTCTATTGTTCTATACTCTAAAACATCTCTCATATTATCTACAAAAACTTTATTTTTTATAACCTCTTTTAGATTTTCATTTAAAGCTAATGCAAAACCTTCTTTTTCTACAAAGAAGCCTTTCCCTGAAGCTTTTAGATATTTTATCGGCATGGTTTTTGCTTTTGCTAGATGTTGTTTATCTGTTATTTTTAAATATTTATCATAAGTCATATCACTTGCAAAATCTTTCCAGTTTTTATTTTTACTGAAAAACTCTTTCCATGTAAATAAAACGTCTTCATCTGTTATCGCTAATTTTATATTTCCTTGATTATAAAAAGCATATAATATCGGCATTTTATATACTTTTTGCATATCTGTCGTTTCTATTAAATTGATAAAATCTCTGCCAATAGTTTTATATACTGCTTTTTCATCATCAGACAACTCATTTAAATCATTTAAGAAATCTAAATAATGTCTGAATGGATTTTCTTTTGCATGGCTCATACAGTATTGATAAATACTATCTTCCATATAAGTGAATAACTCTACTCTTGTTGGTCTTTGCTCTAATAATTCCTTGATACGAAAATATTCATTATTTATTTTTTCCTTCATGGTTAAAGTTTTCATATCCATTTGTTTAAATAAATCTATCAATTGCATATCAAAATCAAGGATACAATCGTCAGGTAAATCTTTTTCTTGATATACATAAGTTCTTTTGCTTTCTGTTGTACTATCAGTCAATAGCGAAATAAATTTGCCTGCTTTTACATAATTACCGATAAAATCCAATACATTTAAGTATTTTTTTCCTTGATAAGTGCGAAGTCCTCTACCTAATTGTTGCAAGAAAATAATCGGCGATTGAGTAGGTCGCAAAAACATCACCATATCTACAGAAGGAATATCCACACCTTCATTAAACATATCTACGGAAAAAATGACTTTTATCTGCCCTTGTTTCAATTTATTTATAGCTTCTTTTCGCCCCATAGCATACTCGCCACTGCCTTCACTGTAGACCGCCACCGAAGCAATACCTCGTTTATTGAAGTCTTTCGCCATCATTTCTGCATGTTGTTTGGAACAACAAAAAGCTAAAGCTTGCTTTGAAGCATATTTTTGATAATATTTATAAATCAATTCAAATCTTTTTGTATTAGCTTGATAAATATTTGTGAGTTCTTCTTCATTATATCGACCTTTCACTAAATGCAAATGTGAATAATCTGTTTCGTCATATATACCATAATAGTGAAAAGGCACTAATATTCCTTTATTTATTGCTTCTTTTAAAGTTATTTCATAAGGCACATTATAATCACATAATTCATATATATTTTTCCCATCTAATCGCTCTGGGGTGGCAGTTAAGCCTAAAAGAAATTTTGGCTTGAAATAATTCACTATTTTTTTATATTGAGCAGTAACTGCATGATGAAATTCATCTATGATGATATATTCAAAATAATCTTTAGGAAAATATGCTTCATTTAAGTATTCATCTTTAGCCAATGTCATGACAGAAGCAAAAATCATGGATTTATCTTTATCTTTTTGTCTTCCATAAAAAAGACCATAATCTTCAGATTTACGGACATTTTTAAAAGCTTCTACTGCTTGATATAAAATTTCTTCTCTATGTGCTACAAATAATATTCTTTTATAATTAACTGAGTCAAATGCTGATAAATATGTTTTGCCAATGCCTGTGGCTGCATGAATTAAAGCTTTTGTCGCTCCTTCATTTCTGCTGTTATTCAAAGCGTATAAAGCTTCTATCTGTACCCCTCTTGGCTGAATTAATGGCGTGATATTTTTATTTTCTGTTTTATATTGTTCTAAATCTTTAATTATTGCTGGTTTTCGCCAGTATTTAGCATATCTATATAATTCTTCATCAGTGATAACAATAGCATGATTATAAAATAAATCCTCAAAAGTCATGAAAAACTGTTGAAAACTCTCTTTATCCAGTAAATTATTAAATCTATAATTCCATTCAATACCCGAAGTTAAAGCACTTCTTGAGATATTTGATGAACCTATATATATTTCACTATAGTCATCATAATGAAAGAAATAAGCTTTGGGGTGAAATGAATGTGTATTATCATCATAAAATCTTAAATCTACTTGATTATTTAATTCTTGTTTTATTAAATATAATGCTGATGGCTGTGTTATATTTAAATAATTTCCTGTCAAAATCCTTATCGGTATTTTCTTAGCTACTGCTTGTTTCAAATCTTTTAGAAGTAAACGCACTCCAGACTCCATCAAAAATGAAACAATGATATCTATTCTTTTAGCCTTATCTATACTGTTTTTTAATTGAAAATATAACTGCTTAGATTTTGTCTGTCCACCAGTTAAAACATTTGTAAAATCTCTTATTTCTTCCTTAAGATTAGATTGAGCCATTTTTCATTTCCTCGCTGTGGTCTTACGTCTGCTGTTATCCATTGTTCTTCTACTTTTAGATTGTCCACATTAGCAATCAATTTGGCAAAGCTATCTTCTGTCATATCTGTGAAAAATCTGCCGTTTCGCTCACCAGAAAAATCTCCATATTTAAATGATGTATAAATTATGCCTTCATCTTTTAGAGCCTTGCTCATTCTCTTAAAAACATCAACTAAATCATCTAAAGATAAATGCAATATAGAAGAACAAGCCCATATGCCATCATATTTATTCACTATAGATAATTCATTAAAATACATATGACGAACTTTTATCTTCGTATATTCACTAGCGATTTTGCAAAGTTCTATTGAGCCATCTATTGCATCTACATTAAAATCTTTAGCTAAAAAATACTTCGTATCTCTACCAGAACCACAGCCAAAATCTAAAATATAACCTTTAGCTGGCAATTTATTTATAAACTTATCTTGAGTAGTCTTAAAATCCACATTTAAAGTTCCCTCAACGAATTCTTTAGCATTAATATCATAATAATTTATAGTCTTATTTAACATAAAATAAACCCTTCTCAAATATATCAATATATTATTTTATTATACACTATCTATTTAACTAAAAAATTAATAAAAAAAGGATATGACTTTATGCCATATCCTTTACTTTTTTACATATTTTACTTTGAAAAAAATTAAAGCGCTTGTCAAAAATGACGCGCGCTCTATAAAACTCTATAGTTTTACTAGTAAGTAAATTGTACAGATAAAAAATCTATCTGTCAATAAACCTAATAATAATAACTAAAATATATCTTATTCATCTTTATAAACAATTTGAAAATAATCAAGTAACTTTTTAAATCTATCTTGAGCTGTCAAGCAAGTATCCATCAAATAACCTTTTTCTTTATTCCATTCATGTAAACCTTGATAATAAAACATTTTCAAATCATCACTAATAATAAATGGCACAATATCATGCTTCAAACATTCTTTTAACATAATAAGCCTGCCTACTCGTCCATTACCATCTTGAAATGGATGAATCGTTTCAAAAGCTACATGAAAAGCAATTATATCTTCTAAACTTTTTTTAGTCGTAACATTATAAACATCTAATAATCGTTTTATATGCTCACTCACTCGTGCTGGCTCTACAGTTCTTCTTCCGCCAACTTCATTTGGCAATTTCTTATATTCACCAACAGCAAACCAATCTTTCTTGCTATCACTTGTTCCTATTTTTAAATCTCTATGCAAATTTTTAATGAAACTTTCTATTAGTTTTGCCTCAGCATTATCAATAATCATATCTATACAACGAAAATGATTTGTTGTTTCAATAATATCATCTATATTTACTATATTTTCTGAAATGCCAATAGTATTTGTTTCAAAAATATATCGTGTTTGTTCGTGCGTTAATAAACTTCCTTCAATATGATTAGAATTATATGTCATATCTATCTTTGACATACTCCCCATGCCTAAATGCAGGGGATTCTTGGATACAAACGATACTTGCCTACTAAAATAGCAGGTCTTACT
>ENA-ORNW01001761-ORNW01001761.1-human-gut-metagenome-genome-assembly--contig:-NODE-1761-length-15747-cov-2.576600_pt1 | contig 15747 bp, 10 predicted proteins | sample MGYA00242121_ERZ509034 | MGnify/ENA primary metagenome ERZ509034 (study PRJEB26280, sample SAMEA2338689) | human gut metagenome | biome: human gut; feature: human-associated habitat; material: faeces... | reverse complement strand
CCTTCCGTATCCGGCTTCATCGGAATCACGCCGGCCAAGGGATGGCCGACATACGTTGCGTCAATGCCGGCGCGCTTATAAATCTCCTGCTCGAAGGGGAAGACCAAGAGCATATGGTCAACCGCTCGGCGGATCTGGTGGATGCGCTCCGGACGCCAGGCCCAGATGGCCGGGCTCACAAAATGCACGGTCGGAATACCGCGGCGGCGAAGTTTCTGCTCAATGCCGAGGTTAAAGTCCGGCGCATCAACGCCCACAAAAACACGGGGACTTGACTCGGAAATGCTGCGCACGAGTTCGCCCCGAAGCTGCACGAGCCGCGGCAAGTGCATGAGCACTTCCACATAGCCGCGCACAGAAAGTTCACGAATATCGTGCCAGGCATGAAAATTCTCTGCGCGCATGCGCGGACCGCCCACGCCGTACTGCGGCGTGCCGGGGAAGCGTTTTTCAACTTCCGGGAGCACGAGGCTTGCAATATAGTCGCCGCTTGCTTCACCAGCGAGCCAAGCAATGCCATTCTTGTCGATCGCAGGGGTCGGTCTCGTTCCCATAATGGGGTCTCCTAGGAAGTGTTCTTAACTTTGAAGTTCAACGGACACAGCCGCGTTGGGTAGTTGTGACGAAGTCAATGAAGAGCTGAAGCGCATCAGACGCCCCAGGGTAGTCGCTCTTTAAAGCTTCAATAAGCGGCACAGCTTCTTTCACCGTAAGCTGTTCACGATAGAAATGTCCATAGGCCTTGCGCAGCGCACGGAGCTGTTCATCGGTAAATCCCGCGCGGCGCAGTCCCACCAGATTGAGTCCCGCGGCCTTGGCCGGGTTGAGATGAGCCATCACAAAGGGCGGCACATCCTGGAGCACGCCCGCAGCGCCGCCAACCATGGCGTAAGCACCAATGCGCACGAACTGATGCGCCGCGGACTGCCCGCCGAGAATGGCGTGGTCGCCGACAATGACATGACCGCCCAAAGCCACATTATTGGCCAAAATGACGTCGCTGCCGACCTGACAGTCATGCGCCACATGGGCATTGGCCATAAAGAGATTGCGGCTGCCGACCGTCGTTAAGCCCTGATCCTGAATAGTGCCGATCGACATCGTGCAGTTTTCGCGAATCACGTTGTCGTCACCCACCACCAGACGCGTATCCTCGCCGCGGTACTTTTTGTCCTGCGGATGGCAGCCAATACTCGCTCCCGCGTAGATCACATTGCGTGCGCCGATCGTAGTGGAGCCCTCCACCACAACATGGCTGCGCAGAACCGTACCCGCGCCGATGCACACCTTGGGACCGACCAGACAGAAAGGACCGACCACGACGTCTTCGGCAAGTTCTGCCTGAGAATCGACGATTGCGCTCGGATGAATCTGGGTCATGAAAAGAATCCTTTGTGGTTAGGAAGGATGAATCGTGCGTCGTTTGCCTGATTACTCAGGTTCACTGCCGACGACCGCACTGCAGCCGCTTAGAGTGCACGACACTGCGCACGACAACTGTATCTCGTGATTATACGGACAAGGCTCTAGGGGAAACTGAAGGCCCAGCAATCGGTCACAAGTGCAGAAAAACGAAAAACGGCGCAGTGCAGTTTCCATTGGGAAACTGCCCAGCGCCGCCGGGTCGGAATGCTCCGTCTCCACTCGCCTTCAGGGCGAACTTACCGTCGGAGCCTTTCCTTATTCGTTTGCATGTTTGGGAGGTTCGCGGCAAGCGCACATCATCGACGCCTGACAGGCTACCTGACCGTCCACACGGGCGACCGCCTCAAACCAACCCATACCCATCTTCGAACGAATGAATTTGCCTTCGATCACGAGCTGATCGCCAGGCTGCACGATACGCTTGAAGCGGGCATTGTCAATGCCGGCAAAATAAAAGAGGCTCTTTTTGCGCACTTCTTCGGGAATGCGGGAAAGCGCAATGATGGCACAGGCCTGAGCCATCGCCTCCACAATGAGCACCCCCGGCATGACCGGAGCCTGTGGGAAGTGACCGGTGAACTGCGGCTCGTTCATCGTCACGTTCTTGATCGCCACTACGCGGTCGAGTTCATCAGAGAGCTCAACCACCCGGTCGATCAGCAGGAACGGAAAACGATGCGGGAGCATCTCCATGATGTCCTGAATGTTCAAGCTCTTCGGCATGAATACGTTTCCTTGCGGGTCTGTAGATGAATAAATTGGGGGGCTTAGTGCAGAACCGGCGGGAAAATACCACATCACAAGTGCATTTCCCCGACGCGGCCAAAAGAGTGCCTGTAATTGTCGCTCTTTCAGCGCTCCGCCGCTTCTGCCTTTTGGATTAGCTCGGCGAGCTGCGCGACTTGCTTTTGCAGATTTTTGAGCTCTTCGCGCATCTCGGGGAGCCGTGCAGTCAGCGCCGCCGCACGAACGAAGTCGCGCTTGGAGAGCGCCGGGAAGAAGCCCGTCAGCTGTTTAGGCTCCTTACCCCAGCCTGTAATGGCAGTTGCCGGCCCCACCGCTGAACCCGAGGGAATTTCAATGTGGCCGTTGATCATCGCGGCGCCGCCCACCATGACATGGTCACCCACCGTCGTAGAGCCGGCGATCCCGACGCAAGAAGCCATTACGCAGTGCTTGCCGACGCGGACGTTGTGGCCGAGCTGAATCTGATTGTCGAGCTTTGTGCCTTCACCCACAAAAGTGTCATCAATCGCGCCGCGGTCGATCGTTGTGTTGGCGCCGATTTCAACGTCAGCGCCCAATACCGTGCGGCCGCGCTGCGGGATCTTGATCCACTCACCCTTAAAGGGGGCAAATCCAAAACCGTCGCCGCCCAGTACGGCACCGGGCTGCACGACGCTGCCGTCGCCGACAACGGTGCCGGCCTGCAGGACAGCATTGGGATAAATGACGCAGTCCCTGCCGATGTCGCAGTCTTCCCCAATGTAGGCTCCGGCGCTGACAAGTGTATTGGCACCGACTTTGGCACCGGCCTGCACCACTGCCATCGGTTCAATGGAAGCAGTCGGATCGACAATAGCGCTCTCCTCCACGTAAGCACGCGGATGGATGCCGGGGGTGCGCTTTACCGGATAAAAGATTTGCGAGGCAAAAGCAAAGAAGGCATACGGATCGTCGCACAAGAGCATCGTGCGGTTCGGCAGCTCCTCGCCAAAAAGAGCCTTGGCATCGCGTTCACGAAGCACAATCGCTGCGGCTTTTGTCGCCTTCATGGCCTCTGCGTAGCGCGGATCGGTCAGAAAGCTCATGTCGCCCTCGCCCGCTTCCGCGGGAGACATAAAGCGGGAAACCGCAACATCCGCCCCAACCATCTGCATTCCCAAGCGGTTTTTTGAGCACTTCGAAACCTTGTCGACGAGTTCGGAAAGCAGTATTTGGGCAGTCTGCATCATGATGATGAAAATCCTTTATTCAAATAAATGGGCTGAAGACTTGCCGCAAATCCCGTTTCTGAATCCGAGACTGATCGGCAAAGCCGCCCGTCGAGGACGGATGATGATGAGACTCTAGGATCTCATCTCCTGCAGTTTTATTTCTTTCGAGCGTCCGATGAAGCATCGAGCAAGTCAATCACGCGCTTCGTAAGATCGATCCGATCACTGGCATAGAAGTATTCATAAAGCACAAGATCGAACTTCTCGCGTTTGGCGAGATCCTGCACCAGGCGTCCGGCACGGTTTTGCAGCAAGAGCACTTCTTCATTGCGGCGCTGGTTGAACTCTTCACGCGCCTCACGACTGCGGCGCGTCACGTCACGCTCCATTTCCGCGAGTGCCCGACGCTCCTGCAGGCGAGTCGTCTCATCCATCGCAGGGGCATCTTTCTCAAAGCGTTCGAGACGGCTCTTAAATCGACGGCTGATGCCTTCAATTTCTTCCTGACGGCGCTGGCCCTCGGCATTCAAACGGTCGCTCGCTTCAATGGCAGTCTTTGACTCCCGAAGAATACGTTCCATATTGACGACGCCGATTTTGAGTTCTGCGGCCGCTGCGGCCGACGAAGCTGATGCGATGCCGACAGCGCAGACGGCTGCTGTAAGCGCCGCTGCAGAGAAGAGACGAAGCGAATGCGTCATGGATGCCTCTATATGGATGGAAACATATCTGAACCGCATTGTAGTGTAGGTGAATTGCTCAGTTGAGGAAGATCTTGGAAGCACAAACCTGGAGAGCAACTAGAAAAGAAATTTTTGCAGACCTTTTCTCCTCACCTCATCGAAAACTTTGAGGACTTCGTCTTGGCGCCATGGCTGCCGCGGATGCGCTGCACACTCCCAGCACAACACATCTCAGATACTGATCGGCCCGACACATAGGGGGACGTTTTTACGGAACCGCCCTTTCGTTTGACCGCTTAATTGAAGCGGCAAAATGCTTACAGAATGAGGATGTCACAAAATGTTTACACAGCATTCTCACGCCATGCGCGACTGCATATGCATACAGCAACTACATGTTTACATAATTATTTTTTACTTGTTGCATATGAGCAAACACCATAATTTGAGTGTTAACACTACACATACCAATCATTAATGTTTACACATTAAGGCCGTTTTCAAAAAATAAATTTAGGGTTTACCCCCCCCCCATGTTGTTGACACATCCATTCCTACACTCCCGTCAGTGCTTAGCGCACTTGTTCTGTTCACAGCGTGTAAACGCAAGGCAGAAAGAACCTCATTATTCTTGGAGTTTAAGAATGAATCGTAATTTCAAGGTGGTCTTCTCGAAGGCCCGCGGTGCTCTCATGGTGGTGAACGAAGCCACATCGAGCATTCAGGCCAAAGGCACGAAGACTGTTATTGCCGCCGCCATCGCTGCGGTTGCCGGCTCGGCTATGGCTGCTTCGGCTTATGTGGAAGCACCGACCAAAGCGGGCGACGATGTCGCCATCTTTAACAGCACGGCTTTCGATAAGGACTCCGACAAACTTCTCGCGCAGAACTCCTTCGTCACCGATAAGAAGGGTGGGGACAACGGCGCCGCGTTTCTGGTGATCACCTCAGATAAATATCCGAATGGTTACACGCTTACGGCTGACCATACTTTGTGGGTGACCGGTAAAGGCGCAGAAGGTCAGGCTACAGGTATTTGGCTCAAAGCTCCCGATCAAAAGGCAACGAATGAGTCCACAATTTACGTAACGACCGGCCAAGACGGCAAGCCTTGGCAGAATCGCGCTATGGGCGTGGATCAGGGCACTCTGGTGAACAAAGGCACCATTGTTGCGAAAGACGCCTACGGCATGACCGTGGGTTCTTCAGGTGGTGAAAACACAGCGACCATCATCAACGGCGTCAACGGCAAGATCATTGTTGAAGACCGCGGCGTCGGTATCGAACTGGGCGGCATTGGCGGCTCGAACGGTTCTAATCAGACAAAGGCCGATGCTACTAACTACGGCACGATTACGGTTGGTGCTGCGAAGAAGTTTGAGGACAAAAATGGTCAGTTCACTACGGGCGTGGCCATTCAAGGCGATTCTGGTAAGGTCCTCACTGCCAAGCAGACCTTCACGAACAAGGGCACGATTGATGCCGTCGATGATGGTTATGCCAAAGCGATTGAACTGAAGTACGTTGAAGGTGCTGAGGTCAATAACGACGGGATCATTAACGGCGTCATCTCTGTGGGGGCTGGTGCTAAGAGTACGACCATCAGCCTCAATGAGACTTCCGTTCTCAACGGCGACATCAGCGTTGAAGGCGACGGCACCACGATTAAGCTCGATGATGCTGCCGTCACGACGGGTGACATCATCGTTAACAGCACGGCTACCGATGATAGCGTTCAAGGCACGACGATCGCCGCCACCACTGATAATGGCAAGGCCTCTACTCTTACGGGCAGCATCCTCGCGCAGCAGGGTTCAGCTAAACAGACGGGCAGCCTGAAGGCTGAGAGCGTTGTCGTCGGCACCCTCAAGGCTGGTGATACGAACGCAACGAGCGGCACCTACACGGTCTATACTGGTGCGAAGCTCGCCGTTGAATCGGCGACTGTCAATACCGGCACGCTTAACGTTGCGGGCGAACTGACCACCGGCGAACTGACCACCGTTAAGACGGTGAAGTCTGAAACCGAAACGGTTTCCGGTGTAGCTTCCGTTACGGGTACGCTTTCCGCCGGTAAGATCACCAACGCCGGTACGCTGACGCTGGGCAACAACGGTACCGTCAAGGTTACGGGCACGGGTTCGGTCAACAAGGGTTCGATCGCTAACGCAGAGAATACTAGCGGTACTTTTGAAGTGACCAAGGGCGCTGACTTCACAAACGAAGCCGATGCCGTGATGGGTGCTTCGGATAAGCTTCTTTCGATCATCAAGGTTGCCGAAGGCGCAACGCTCAAGAACAGCGGCTTAATTTATGTCGACACGCTGACGGTTGACGGCACGGTTGACACCGGCATGTTCGTGACAAAGAGCGATGATGCTAAGACGCTTGTCAACCACCTCAAGTTTGAAACCCTGACGCTGAACGACGGCGCCAAGTTCAATATGTCAGCCTATCCGGAAGCGACGAGTACTGAAAAGACCTTGAACTTCTCGGACGGCACGCTCAACCTCAACGGCGGCCAGTTCTATATGAAGGACGCATTGGTTGACGACACGTACGCACTCGTTACGGGTGAGCAATCGAAGGTCAATGTCGGTGGCGGCGCTTATGCCTATAAGAGCCTCGAGGTTGGCGGCACTGCCAATCTCAATGGCGGCACGGTCGCTGTGGCTGAGCTCGACGCTTCTGCCGGTACGGTCACGATTGACGGCGGCAGCCTGACGGTCACCAAGATCATCAAGACCAAGGCAAACGAATTCACAATCGGACAGGACGGCACCCTGACGGTTGCTGGCTCTGCCCTCGGCTTCAAGGCCGATGACGAAGGCGCGGTGAGCTTCACCAAGGCAACCGGCTACAACACGATCACCAATAACGGCATGATCAATGTTGACGGCGTTGCCGGCTCAATGAAGGCTGAAGCTCTGAAGTCTGCGCTTACCAATATCGCTTCGGGCAATGGTCTTGTCAGCCTTGGCGCTTTGACGGTCTCCGACGTGACGGTCGATGACGAAGGCACGGTCGGCTACGACAAGATTAAGGATCTCGGCAATGTGGCGCTGGATCAGTTTGCCAACACTACGGTTACCGGCGTGAACGGTACGCTTGGCGGCAGCTACGGTGCTCTTGCGCTGGCTGAAAGCGGTGAAGCCACTGCGTCCGGCACTCTTGTGCTCAACAATTCCGGCACGCTGGTTGCGGATTCCAAGGGCAAAGTCGCCGACATTAAGGTGGCAGCAAATTCGACCCTGGTAACTACCGGCGACAACGCGGTGATTGGTGCCATTAAGAAAGGCACCGATCCTCGTGATACCGTTGTTCGTGTTGACGCCGGTTCACTCAGCGTCGAAGGCGATATTGACGTTGCCACGCTTACGGTTGACGGCAAGCTGTCGATGACTGAAAAAGCAGCCGCCAAGGAAGGCGAAGATCCGACGCCGTACACCATTACGACGCGTTATCTCGAAGTCGGTGAAACCGGTGCTCTGAATGTCCAGCATGATGTGAAACTTCACTCCGGTGCTGGAACTGCTCAGATCCTCGGTACGGCAGTAATTGAAGGCACGTTGCAGACGACTGGCAACCAAGGCACTCGTACGGTCTATGTCGGCGGTGAAGACTATACCGGCAGCCTTGCTGTCGGCAAACTCGAGAACATCAATGTCTTTGCGGATCCTTCTTGGGAATCCGGCAAGGAAGCCGCTCAGGTTGCGGTTAAGGATCTTGCGAGCTCCGCTACTGTTCAGGCCGGTCAGAACTCCATCGTTGCGCTCGGCACGATGAACCACGCTGAAGCGGTTCAGGCCGTTGCGGATTCGGGTTTTGTTGTCGCCAACGCTGAGGCCGAAGGCGCCGCCAAGAACGCGGTCAACTCCGTAGTTTATGTGACGGGTACGTCTACGACCAACACGACAACGGGCGAAGTGATCTACTCGCAGGTTGCCGGCAGTGTGCTGGCCAACAATGCAAAGGCACCTGAAACCGTGTCGGACGTTAAGATCGCTAAGAACAGCCTTCTCGTGCTTGACGTTGCCAATCTCGACAAGACCGGCAAAACTGCTGTGTTCAGCAAGGCCGTTACGCTCGAAGAGGGCGCCAAGCTTTACCTCGGCAATATCGCCAACGGTCAGAAGATTAATCTTGGCACATCTATCAGTGATGGCAACGTCTTCTTTGACGGCGATCTGCTGATGGATGTCCACAATAACAGTAGCGTCGTTTCGATCGGCCTCAATGACCGCAGTGACTTTGATACCGTTAGCTTGAACGGTGCCGGCTTCGACGTGATCTACGCGATGTATGAGAACGGTGAAAACATCGGCAACGACAATGCCAAGTTCTTCCGCGATCTCTTCACGAAGAATTCGTCTGTCGCTTATGACAAACTTTCTGACGGTGGTTATGAACTGAATGTTTCGAAGGTCAACACGATCCTGAACGACGTTGCCGCCATCGGCGCCACGACGGGTGCTCAGGCCGTGACGATGGATGCCGTCAACCAGATGGCTGACACCGTTGCAGCTCGTACGTCCATCCTCACGCAGCGCGCTCAGGGCGTCAACGTGTGGGCCGACGTCAACGGCGGCCGCTTCGAAGGCAAGAAGGTTATGGACGGTGCGGGCTACTCGTCCGACATCTATGCCGGCACCCTCGGCGCCGACTACCAGTTCGCCAACGGCGCCGTGCTCGGCGCTGCGCTGACGATCGGTACGGCCGACACCGACAGCAAGGGCACCACCGCCAAGACCTCGATGGATTCCGACCTCGTCGGCTTCTCCGTCTACGGTTCGAAGACGTTTGCGGACATCTGGAACGTCGCCGGCGATATCGGCTACCTCCAGGCCTCCAACGACGTCACGGAATCGGGCTACGGCTTCGGCGACTTCTCTGAAGACGTCAATGCCTTCACGCTCGGTGTGCGCGGTGAAGTGCTCACCAAGGCCGGTTCGGTCAACATCGTTCCGCACTTGGGTCTGCGCTACACGCGTCTCTCTACCGACGGCTTCACGGCCGGCTTCAACACCGAAATCGACGATCAGAACATCTTCCAGATGCCTGTCGGCGTGACGGTCTCGGCCGACTTCGAAACCAGCGGCTGGACGATTGCTCCGAAGTTCGACCTCTCGGTCGTTCCGACCTTCGGCGACAAGGACGCTGATCTCAAGCTCGGCATCACCGGTGTCTCGGCTTCGGACGATCTCTCCGTGCGCGTCATCGACTCCAACCCGGTTCAGGCCACGCTCGGCGTCAGCGCGACGAACGGTGCCTGGGGCTTCGGCCTCAACTACAAGCTGGGTGTGGGCTCCGACGACCGCATGAACAACTCGTTCAACGCCAACGTCCGCTACGCCTTCTAAAAGGCTTGTACCGCGGTTCTGATCGGGCGGTCCAGAGACCGCCCATCAGGATGCGCGCAGCGCTCCCGGGCTTCCTTCCCGTCGTGCTCCAAGGGCGGCGGGAAGCCCTCTCGGAGCGCATCCACAGGCCTTCCGGGAGTGATCCCTGAAGGAGCCTCGCATAGAGGCAATTGGAACCCGTCTCTCGCAGCAGTGCGCGGGACGGGTTTCTTTTTGCCTGCATTTTCCGGTCGGAGAGAATGATGAAGAAGAGTAGAGCTGAAACCTCGGGCGCTTTGTCGGGTGAGTTTGCCGATCGCGTGCGTCCTCCGTATGCGTCCGATGAAAAGCGCCGGCAGGCCGCAGAGCTCTTTGAGCACGGAATTGGCTACCAGCGAGCTTCACGCATTTTGGATCTGCCCGCCAATACGCTGCGGGATTGGGCGAGAGCATGGCGTGCGGGGAAGTTCCGCACCACCATCTCGCCGCATCTCTATCGATATTCGGATGCCGTCAAGCGAAAAGCCGTGCGCATGCGCCAAAAAGGACACACCTGGCATGAGATTGCGGAAGCTACGGGGGTCGGCGCGAGCACCTGCAAGCGGTGGATGGATAAACTCGGTCAGTCAGCAGCCAAGGGCCGTGCGGATGAAGTCAGACCCTAAGCGGCGAAAAAAATCAACGGAAACGATCTTCAAGCGAGAGGTCAGGGTCGCCGAGCGGTGCTGCCGGACTCTATTTTTTTCGTTCAGCAGGATGATTTCGGATCCGTTTTGGGGTGAGCCCTGTCCGCCGAAAGGGGCGTCAGCGGCTGACTGCTCCCAGATGCATTCTTTGGCTTGACGTTCGAAGTCTTGGGGGCTTCATTATCGGTGCCTTGAATATCCGTTCTTTCGCTCTGCGGCTGCACACCAAAAATCATGGTTAAGTAGCCCTTGAAATATTCTTCAAGGTTAAGCGGCATCACCTTGTCGATGATCCCTGCCCAGAAAATGCCCTGCATGACGGGTGCCATGAGCACCATGGGGTATTTCTTTACGAAGTCGGGGACATTGGAGGCTTCAATTTCCGTTCGAAGCGGGCTGCCCGGCGCGAAGTGCGGAATCAGAAATTTTTCGTAGATCGGACGCGTGAGCTCGGGGCGGTGGAGGCCTTCAGACCAGACAACCCGCAGGATTCGAGCCAGCCGTCCGTGACCATTGTCGGCGAGGAGCCCGGCTTCCGTTCGCCATAGCCTTTCAATCAGCGGCAGCGATGCGTGTTCGCTCGGCTGATCGAATTCTTGTTGGATAAGGACAGCGACTTCTTCGGCAAGCCCCAGGAGCAGCGCTTCCTTTCCCTTGAAGTAGACGTAGATGGTGCCTTTAGAGACGCCGGCCCGATGTGCAATATCTTCGACAAGCGCGGCCGAAAAACCTTTTGCTTCAAATTCGTCGAGTGCTGCATTGAGAATGCTTCTGCGGCGGTCTTCAGATTTTTTAGCCATATGCGTTGTCCAGTAAGCCCGACGCCGGCGTCTTGTCGGGAGCGGTCGGCAGTCTATTGAATCTTATGCCGGAAAAGCCAGGACGCCCAGGCAAGCGAGAGCATACCGGCTAATACGATCGGGATGAGAGAAGGAACAAGATCAGCGAATCCGGCATTTTCGAAGTAAATCGCCCGAAGCGCCACAATGGCATGCCGCAGGGGATTGATGAGCGTCAGAGTCTGCAGCCACTCAGGCATCGCACGGATCGAGGTGAAGAGTCCTGAAAGAATAAAGCACGGCAGCAGGAAGAAAATCACCATTACCATGGACTGCTGAATGTTGTTCGCCAAGGCAGAAATAGCGAGTCCCACGCCAACGAAGCATAGTGATATGCCGACGACAAAGAGGCCGAGCGTCAGGTAGGAACCCGCGAAGGGCAGTTCGAACCAGAAAAGACCGATCAGGAAAATCGCGAGCGCCTGCAGACAGGCAATGATCGTGGGCGGGACGGCTTTGCCGGCCAGAATTTCAAGTGAGGAAGCGGGCGTCATGAGCATCATGTCAAACGATCCTTCCTCACGTTCGCGGGCAACGGAGAGTCCAGCCAAAAGCAGTACCTGCAGCATGGAAAGCAGAATCGTAAGCGACGGAATAATGGCGTAGCGCGTAATGCCGTTCTCATTCCAGCGGTAGCGCTCAACGACGGTAAAAGCGGCGGATCTGCCGCGGTCAGCATTGATCTGGGCAACAATGCTGTTCACATAGCCCATGGCAACGCCGGCCGTCGTGGAGTTTCTGGCGTCTGCGGCGGCGAACACCTGACCGTTCTTTTCAAAATCCGGCGGGAAGTAGAGGCCGAGGAGCGCTGTGCTCGATGAGATCGTTTCTTCAAATTCGCCGAGTGACCGCGGCGCGGCCTTGAGTTCGAAAATACCGGTTCCGGTTATTCGGCGCACGACTTCCATGGAGCTCGAGGAGTGCGAAGCGTCGTAGTAGGTCCAGGGGACGCGCTCGAGGTTGAAGGTGGCGCCGTAGCCAAAGAGAACGGCCTGCACAATGACGGGAACAACGAGAATGAGGCGTGAGCCCTTGTCCTTTAAGAGCGCGACGAATTCCTTCCCGGCAATGGCAATGATGCGGTTCATCGAGGCCAAAAGCGCATCAAGGAGCTGAAAGCGGTTCGAACGGGTCATGATGCGGCCTTTTTGGGGGAGTGCTTAGCTTCAAGCGGCGATTTGCCGAGCACTTTCAGAGCGCCGGCAAATAGTCCAGCGGTCCAAAGCGCGATCACCAGTGCGTTGACGGCAAGGGGCACAGTCTGTCCGCCCGAGAGAAAACAGATGCGGAAGGTTTCAACCGCATAGGTGGGCGGCAGCAGTCTGCCGACCACTTCAATCCAAACAGGGACGCTTCGCAGGTCGAAGATGAAGCCCGAAAGCATCATGGTCGGCATAAAGGAGGCGAGCACTGCCGCTTCGGTTGCGAGGAACTGACTTTTGGTTTTGGCCGAGACAAAAAGCCCCAGCGCTGCTGCCCATCCGATAAAGAGAAAGCCGGTGCCGAGGAGGACCCAGAGACTGCCGCGAAGCGGTTCATTGAAGAGCAGGAAGGCGAGGATGAGGCAGAGCAGAAAGCCGCAGTAGGCGATGAACGAGTAAGCCGTCCATTTGGAGAGCAGTATTTCAAGCGATGAGGCAGGCGTCGCAAAGAGCGACGTGAGGGTGCCGCGCTCCCATTCTCGGGCGATGACGATGCTTCCCATCAGGCTGGCGGACACCGCCGAAACGATGACCAGCAGGCCCGGCACGAGATACCAGCGGGAATTGGCTTCATCGTTGAACCACGTTCTGGGGACGATGGTCACGGCCGGCAGATCGGCGTTCTGCACGCTCGAGCTGATGCGCCCCTCCTGAATCATCTTGGCAGCGGTCTGCGCCAAGATGCCTGCGGCATAGTTGCGAAAGATCACGGCTGAATTGCTGTCGACCCCGTAAATCGTGAGCTGAACCTGTCCTCGGCCGGAAGTCAGGGCGCGTTCGAAGCCGTTCGGAATTTCGAGAATAAATTCAATGTCTCGTTTTTCAAGCAGCGCTTCGGCTTGCGGACGGCCCTGCACGGTGCGGACGGCAAACTGCTTGTTGGCTGAGAGGTCGCGCGTAAATGCGAGTGCTGCGGGGGTGCGCTCCTTCAGTACTACGGCAGCCGGCACGGCTTCCATATCCATGGAAACGCCGTAGCCGTAAATGAAAAGCATGAGAAGCGGGAGCGCCAGTCCCATAAACAGGATGGAGCGATCGCGAAAGATCTCAATGGCTTCCTTTTTAAGGAGACTCAGGAAGCGGCGGGGGGAAAAGCGCAGGGCGTTCATGAGGGCGTCTCCTGACTGCGGCGGCCTGCTTCAACGATGGCGACGAAGGCATCCTCAATCGACATGCGGTCGACGACAAGACTTTGTCCGCTGACGGCGGAGAGAACGGCTGCGCGCTGCTTCACTTCACGCGGCGTTCCCAGCGCCAGCACCTTTCCCGCATCCTGAATGAGGAAGCGGTCGCAGTATTCCGCTTCTTCGAGAAAGTGTGTCGTCACCACGACTGAGGTGCCCGCAGCCGCCAGCGCATTGATGCGGCGCCAGAAGGCGCGGCGGCTGGCGAGGTCGGCCCCTGATGTGGCTTCGTCCAAAAAGAGGATTTCGGGGGAATGGATCAGTCCGCAGGCCATGGAAAGATCTCGTTTGGCGCCGAATGAAAGCGATCCGGCTGTGGTGTCGCGGCGATCCGTCAGGCCGAAATCTTCGAGCGAAGCGTCAATGCGGTCCTGCAGCGCTTGGCCGAAAAAGCCGTAGCTGCGTCCGAAATACCGCAGGTTCTGCTCAACAGATAATTTGCCGTAGAGGGAAAACTTCTGTGCAACGTAGCCAATGCGGGCGCGTGCTCCCGCCTTGGCGGTGCGCAGGTCGTAGCCCGCCACTTCAATTTGGCCTTTGGAGGGCACAAGGAGCCCGCAAAGTGGTGGTTTTCCCCGCGCCGTTGGGGCCGAGAAGTCCGAAGATTTCCCCGCGCCTCACCTCAAACGAGGTGTCGGCGACGGCCACAAAATTGCCGAACTTGCGGGCAATGCCGTCGGCGCGAATGACGACGGGACGCTCGGCGGTGTCATCGGCCGAAGCGGCCGAAGTGTCGGAGACGTCTGACGGGGGGCTGGCGAGACGATTCGCGGATTTGGGGGCTCGCGGGAAGGTAAGGAGTGCATAGGCATCTTCGAGCGAGGGTTGGCGCGGCATGAACCCCGAAGGCACGCGGGCGTCCTTCACTGGAAGCGCCGGCGCGAGCGTCGTTGCTGCAGCGCCTCCCATCCGCGGCACGATGTCTAGAAATAGGGCGTCCGAGCGCGTGGCAGCGGTTTCTTCCGATAAGCGTCGGCAGAGCATTTGCGCGTCGTGTTCGGCGCGGTTGGCAAGCGGGAGCAGGTAGGTGCGCCCCTTGGCGCGCGAGATGAAGCTCTGCGGATTTTCGTCGGCAATGATGCGGCCCGACTCAAAAAGGAGCACGCGGTCTGCGGCCTCGGCTTCTTCCAAATACGCTGTTGAAAAAACGCACGTCATGGGGGTGTCAGCGAGCATCCTGCGCACCACCGACCAGAGTTCGCGTCGTGAGAGGGGATCCACGCCCACGGTGGGTTCGTCTAGGAGCAAGAGATCGGGAATCCGCAAGAGTGCGCTCGCGAGCGCGAGTTTTTGCTTCATGCCGCCCGAAAGCTTTCCGGCCTGACGTTCTTCAAACCCGGCAAGTCCGGTCATGCTGAGGAGCTCCGCGATGCGGCGCTCGAGGCCGGCAGCGCCATCGGCCTCCCCCTCAAATCCCCGCAGGCCCGCAAAGACTTCCAGGTTTTCGCGGCACGAGAGTGTTTTATAGAGCCCAAGCGTCTGCGGCATGAAGGCAATGCGGGTGGTGAAGTCTTCGTCGTCGGGGTCGGGCGTCGTGCCGAGGACCGAGAGACGGCCTTCGTCCGGTGCTTCCAGACCGCAGAGGAGCCGTATGAAAGTGGATTTGCCCGCTCCGTCCGGTCCCACCAACGCAATGAGCCGATCGGAGGCTTCGGCGCCCCCCGCTTTGAGGCTGATGCCGTCCACCGCACGTATCGGACGGGCAGCGTCGAGGGGGTTGGGAAAAGTCTTGACAACGCCCTCAAGACGGATCGCTGGGGCTAAAGCCATCGTCATGGCGCGGCCTTGCTCGAAAGGTCCAGGAAACCGCTTTGAGCCTCGGCTTGCGGCGAGAAGTCCACCGTCACGGGCTGGCCCAGACGGAGCTTATTTTCCGGATCCGAAAGCGTGAGGCGGACTTCATAGACGAGGAGTGTGCGCAGATCCTGTGTCTGCACGGTCTTAGGCGTGAATTCCGCTTCCGGGGAGATGTAGCCCACCGTGGCTTCGTACGCGGGCGTCGTATCCGTGGTGATGCGGGCTGGGGCGCCCTCTTTAATGAAGCCGAGCTGCGTTTCCGTCACATAAGCCCGCACCCACTTGGGCGAAGTGACGGCAATTTCATAGACGCGCTTGCTCGCACTCGCCATATCGCCCGGTTCAAGCAGACGGCTGCGGATAACGCCGTCGACGGGCGACTCAATACGGCTTGCCACATCAATTTGGTAGTCGAGCGCCTTGAGCGCAGCTTCGCCCGCATCGCGGGCAGCCTTTTTGGCGCGAATTTCTTCAGGCCGAAGGCCCGCAGTGAGGCGCGCAAGATCGGCTTGCGCCGCGGCGAATACCTTGGTCAGATTGTCAGCATTGGATCGCGCTTCATCGAGCGCCTGATCGGACGCCACATGGGCGCGGTAAAGCTTTTGCGTGCGTGCCAGCGTGGTCTGCGCCAGTTTGGCGCTGCCTTCGGCAGCTT
>ENA-ORNW01001759-ORNW01001759.1-human-gut-metagenome-genome-assembly--contig:-NODE-1759-length-15755-cov-2.258726_pt1 | contig 15755 bp, 9 predicted proteins | sample MGYA00242121_ERZ509034 | MGnify/ENA primary metagenome ERZ509034 (study PRJEB26280, sample SAMEA2338689) | human gut metagenome | biome: human gut; feature: human-associated habitat; material: faeces... | reverse complement strand
CCACTGCAAGCTCCAACACTGTAAGCAGCGTTAAAAATGTTGGCACGACCATAGTCTTTGATCCCTCTGCCAGAAACAGCATGCACATGGCAAGAAGACAGAACAGTATCGGCAGGCCTGCTGCCACACCTCCGGCGATAAGCAGATCAGAGGCTCCTGCATCATCAGCATAATGAAGCCCCTCCTTCACATCCCCCCAGGAAAACGGTGCTTTCATAATATGATCATCCGGCACACTTCCCTGCTGTATATATGTGTAAGCGGCACTGCCTCCCGCTTTCAGCACGTCCAAACCCGACAAGGTCATGTCCTGCCCGGCTGCCTGAAAACTGCAGAACGGCAGGAGCAGGGACAGCAGTGCAAAAAGAAGTGCAAGTGCCGCTATATTTTTCATAAAACGTCCATACGCTCTCATTATAAATCTCCCCTTTCCTGTATGTTTCATTGAATTATATGCCTCATACACGGGGATATCAATGTCAAAATTATGATATTTTTATGACATCGCATTTTGCCCTCCACGCATTGATCTCTGCATCCAGATATACGCTCCCACACAGATCACAATCGACAAAATAGAGCCTGCCGGTGATCAGAATCGCATAGTAAAGAAGCTTTCTCGCCCGGTCATGCCTTCCTGCGCCGATATTCTGTGCAGATAATGCAGACACCGTTGCCAGCATGGAGGATGGCACGATAAAGATCATACCGATCAGTTTTTCCACAACACCGACTGCCGCTGCATCATTCAGCCCACGATGGTTGGCGATCACACTGATCGTCTGTGCCAGAGTTGTTCCCAGTGCAGCACCGATCGGTCCCATTCCAAGACCTCCGATAAACACATAATCTAACACAATATTGGCAACGCAGGCAATCGCAATGAAATACATCGGACTTTGGGAATCGCCAAGTCCGCGGAAGATCGCACTGATCACATTGTATGCAGTGATAAACGGTATCCCCAGGAAACAGACGAACAGATACTGTCTCGTTCCGGCAACTGCCTCTGCCGGGATCCCGATCAGGGTAACGATCGGATTTACCAGAAATACAAGAACCGCCATGACCACAACCGACATTCCCATGAAAAATGTCACCGTGTTGCCGATCGAAACCGAAGCCGCATCAAGCTTCCCTGCTCCGACACTTTTGCCGATCGTCACCGTTGTTCCCATCGCCAGTCCGACAATGATCACCGTCAGCATATGCATAACCTGTCCACCGTTGGAAACAGCAGTAATCCCATCCACACCGTCGAACTGACCGATAATAAACAGATCTGCCATTCCATACAGCGTCTGCAAAAAATAAGACAGCAGATAAGGCAGCGCAAAATATGCGATCGTTTTCCCGATATTGCCGGTCGTCAAATTTCTTTCCATCTTTGGTACCGTACCTTTCTATCAAAATCCACATCATCAAGATTAAACTTTATAACAGATGTAAAGTCAAGGTGTCCAAATCTGTAAAGATAACATCCTCTATAGTGCCCTGAAACGCCAAAGGGCGTAAAATGACATTTTTAGCAGTTATTCGAGCACTTTTAAAAGACATTTTTGTTGCGTTCCATCCCCAGCATACTCTTCGCCAGCCAGAAAAAGAACACCAGCACCAGTATCGGGATGACGCAGGAGGTGACTAACATCACCGCCAGAACTTCAATAAACTGATTGATCACGTTTTCGACCTTGTCCGTAATATCGGACACACCGTTTTTAATGCCGGAAATGATTCCTGACAGTACTCCGCTGTTATCGCTGCTGTCACTGTCCTGCTGTCCGTCACTGCTGTTCTGGATATCCTTCGTCGCTTCCTTGGCAGCATCCACCGTATTCCGGATAGAAGACTGATACGTATGCTCGATCAGATCAGACACCTTGACGCTGGCAGGAATAACCAGAACGATCGCAATAGCAAATAACGCAAACTTTCTTGCCTGCTTTTTCCATGCATCCTTTGCAATTGCCGTTCCCGCCGAATAAAGGACACAGGCAATCGGGATCAGTATGACAAACGAAGCGTAGCCGGTCACTGTGACCAGATATTTCTCAACATAGATCGCACAGAGAACGATCAGGAAATAGGTACTCATATCCGCCAGCTTTTCTGCGATCGGGGTTGCCGTGTCTCCCGGAAGCAGCGTGATTGCCGCAGACGCCGCCGTTGATGCTGCTGTCAGCTCCAGAACCGTTGCCTTTTTATCGTCAAGTGCCGTGATCGTTTTCTCATGAAAGTCTGCCGATGCTGCAAACCTTGACACGACCAGTGCTGAGATCAGTGCCAGCACAAGCGGCAGAATGATCCCGACCCACCGTTTTGTATTTTCATTCCATGTAGTATTCACCCGGTTTTCTCCTCTCTGATGTTTTCCTTTACCTTACCATATAAGCATCCGATACTCAAGATAAAACTGCCGGAGACACCACAATGGCATGGATCCCCGACAGTTCTATCATTAAGATTATTATTTTCTCAAGCTTCGCACATTGATTATGGGTGCAGCTATATATTTATGTGAAGCTTATTAAGCAAAGCCCTGTTTCCAATCGAAGCTATATTTTAATTTCTGTTCTATGCTTTGATTTTTGCTGTTGAACAACCTCCCTTTTTCTTAAGCCATTTTGTATATGACTTTTTCTGTGTTTTCGGAACACGGATCGCTGCATTCTTACGGATGCCCTTAAATGCATTCTTTCCGATGGATTTTGCTGTGAGCTTCTCTGTTTTGATCGTGATCTGCTTCAGCTTTTTACAGCTTCGGAAGGCATCCTTTCCAATGGTTTCCACATTCTTACCAATGGTTATTTTGGTCAGCTTTTTGCAGTTTCGGAACGCTCCTGCACTAAGAGCTGTGACCTTATAGGTTACTTCGGAATACGTGATCGTATCCGGAATCACAACGCTTCCCTTGATACTCTTTTTCGCCTTAACACAAGAAACCTGATCGGTTGCAGTTACACGGTAAGTCACGCCCTTCACCATAAAGAACATGCCGATTGCTGCCTTTCCATCATCCTTTCCTGCTTGTTTCCCGTCTGCTGATGCTCCATCTTTTCCGGTGGCGGACGCATTATTCGGTTTTGACGATGCCTGTGTGCCATCCGGGCTGCCGGAGCTTTGTGGTATGTCCGGTTTTCCAGACACCTGCGGTACATCCGGGCTGCCGGAGTTATGTGGCGTGTCCGGTTTATCGGATACCTGCGGCACATCCGGACTGCCGGAAATCTGTGGTGTATCCGGCTTATTCGTCGGAATCACAGGACTTTGCGTTGGATCCTGCGGCTTTCCTGAGACAACCGGTGAACTGCTTTCTCCCGGACTCTGTGTTGGGGCTGCTGATTCTGCCGGCTTCTCACTTGCCGACGGATCTTCAAATACAGCAGTTACCTGAATGTCGTCCGTCAAGGCTGTTTTCAGCATTCCATTTACAAATGTGATTCCCTGAACATACTCCGCATCTTTGCCATTGACCTTCCATCCTTTCAGATTCCAGCCCTGAGCCGGAACTGCTTTAAAATAGAGTTTTGAATCCTCCGCATAAGACCCGCCGTTTGCGATTGCTGTACCTTTTTCGGTGGACGCGTTGACAATGCCGCTGCCATCTGCGCCGTACTGTACCAGATAGCTTCCGGTCTTATTGCCGGTGTAGCTAAGTGTACTGTTTATCGTACACACCTCGTATTTTGCAAGCAGCTCATTCACTTCCGCTGTCTTTGCATCCTCCTTAATTCCGGTATAAATACTGTAATCTGCCGCATATGGCTTTCCTTTGCTGTCCTTGCCAATTTCCTGCTCATTGGCACCGGCAGTAAACAGAGCTCTGGCGGCGTCTTCATCTCCGGCAGACAAGCCCCGGAATTTTAACTGCGCAGCTGCAAACTGATATTGGTAATCTGTCGTTTTGCTGACATCCACCGTAACCGGATCAACCGTTACATATAGCTGTGCCTTCTCGATCTGTACCTCCCGGGAACATTCATAAGTCACGCCATCCTTTGTTATCGACGCTTCCAAAATATACTCGCCCGGCAGCTCGTTAACCGCCCATTTGCCGTTTTCCACGGTGATCGCAGTGCGCTTCCGGTCCTTTTTGCCTACCAATGTAAAGGAGGTCGCTTCCGTAACATCCTCTACCTGATCCGTCTTGGCAAGACTCATCTGAAGCGAAATTTCCTCTCCGTAAACCGGCGTATTCTCCAGCTCTACTCCCGGCAATGTCTTTTTCTTGGAATTATATGCTGTAAAATACTGCGGATTCTCCGCCGCTGCACCATAATACTCCTCATCTCCCTGATATTTTACCGTTAATTTATAGTAGCCGGTTCCAAACGGCGTCCACTTTCCTGAAGCACACCCATTTGTAACAGTAAGTGCTGTATTTTCTGTTTCTCCTGTCGTCAGATTCATGATTTCGCAGACCGCTTCCCCGTTTAACGGCTCCTCCTTTTCAGAGACAATCTGTGCAGACAGCGTCTGCTCCTCGCCTCCCACCGGCTGTGTATGGGTGATTGTCTTCCGACCGGAAGCAAGCCCATAAACATATTCGTCATCATATGGAACCGTGCTCTCATAACCATCTGCGGTAAGTTCCCTATACTTTAAACGGTTAAAATTCTCTTCCGTTATCTCCACCGTCAGATCCATATTCGGAGACAGCGTATCGGTCTCAGGATCATTTTCACGGCTGCGGACAGAACCTTTGTCAGACAGATAATTTTTCAACTTTGTACGGGTTGCATCGTCCTTAAAAATCCTCAGGAAAAGATAGTGAAACGATCCGGACTGTGCTGCATTTACAATTTGATCCACCGTCGCTTTGTAATTGCTGTCGGAGGCACTTCCTTCCAATTCTTCCAGAATAACCGCATCCTCTGTAATTTTTTTACCTACAGTCACAGAATAATTGCCTGTGTACTCCCCAAAATATTTCACATTGCCCTTCAGCTCTGCCACCTGCAAATTACCTTTTGTCACCTTGACCGTCAACTTCAACGGCTCGTAGCTTCGCGTCTCTTCTTCCTTCTGCACCTTTTCCACATCAGCTGCACGACCGCTTGTTTTCTCCAACGGATCCATTCTGACAACCGATGCAAGACGCTGTTTTAAAGTAAGAGCCGCCGGTTCGCTGTCGATCTCGATCGTTTTGCCGTAAAACTGGGAAACAACGCATCGATACTGCCATCCGTCCATATCCGCAGTCACATCCGGCACCGCAAGATCCATACTGTCTGCACCGTCAATGTCCTCCCACACTGCACCTGCTCCCTGTCTGCACTGCCACTGATACCGCACAGAACCATTGCTTCCCTTTACCGGTGTCGCGTAAATCGAAAATTCTGCTTTCCCGCCTTCCACAACCGCCGTATCCTCCGGCTGCAGTTCAATTGTCGGTGTATCTGTTCCGGCAGCGTATTTGGTTCTTCCATACACCGGAAGGCTGGATGCACTTGTCTCCATATAACCAACACTCTGCATCGTAAAACGGTATGTCTTTCCCGGCTGAAGCAGACCGTTACCGATCGTATAACCGGATCGGGCGGAAGAAACTTCTGCAATCGGCGTTTCTTCCTCATTATCCTCCAACAGGCAGATGCGATAGCGCACTCCCTTACGGTTGCTGTGTGTCCAGCTCAAGGTCAGGGAATCCGCTGTGGCATCCGTCACTGTAATGTCAGATGGCAGTGCCGGTGGTGCCTCCTGTCCCTTCACAAGATAGCCAAGCACCTTTGTCCGTTGTCCGTTTAACATCGTATCCCATGTTCCGAATCGCCACATGAAGGAATAGGACTGCTCTACATTCGCAGGAATACCGGCAACCGTTCCGGAATATTCCGCTCCGTTATAATTCGTCCATGTCACGCTGCCGTTTGCCTCGGCACCCGCACTGACACCGGTCTTAACACCGCCTTCCTCTGTCACAAGATGTGTCTCCACACTGGTTCCCCAGGTCACGGTATCCGAATTTTCACTTTCCACTTCAATTCCCTGTGTGATAGAATTGCCTCCCTTGCTGACTCTAACGAAATTATCCTTTGCACCGGATACATCATCAACGACCTTTCCTCCATCGAAAGAGGCTCCGATCGCAGCCCGGTAGGAAAACGGATCGCCCGGCGTGTTCGTCAGAACATTTCCGCGGATCTTGTCAAATTCACCGTTTTCCTTCGCAACACGGTCATATTCTGTCACTGTAAGCATGGTCATACGCGGTGTCTGAGGCACGGAAACATAATAATCCTTCCAGCTTCCCGCAATCTGCTGTCCGTACTCATATCCCTGCTCCAGTGCCTTGTCGATTGCCTGAAGCCGGCTGTATGCATTGTTATATCTGTTTGCAGCAACGGAAACCCGGTTGGCAAACGCTGCTTTCTTAAATCGATTGGATATTCCTTTCTTCTGCTTGATCTCTGCATATTCCTGTTCTGCCGTCTCGTAGCTGCTCTTATATTGTTCAAGCTGCTTTTTCAGCCCATTGTAGCGGCTCTGTGTCGGCAGCTTAAATCCCGGCACATAACTTTTATACACATACCTTGTGTATGGCGTCATCGACAGTACCACACTGTCATCCGTACTGTCTGCCTCGTAAGAAGTAGAATAGCTCTTCCCGTTCGTAAATTCCTTTGCATAGCCGGCACTGACACTCGCCTCCACTTCAAAATCAATTCCTACGACATCGTAAAATCCGAGAATACTGACATCCTCCTCATATCCGGTAATCACCCCGGCTGATACCGAAAACTCGGCTGAATTTGTGGTGGAGGAGCCTGTCGTTTTGCCGTATGCCGTAGAGCCATTGGTGCTGTAATTGCCGTCCGTAGATTCCAGATCCGAGAAATACGGTGCCGCCTGAAGCACGGCAACAACATTCGGATCACTGAAATAACTCTCCTTATGATCAAACTTAACGATCATGCCGTCCTCATCATAATCGACTGCCGCCAAACTCAGATAGATATCTCTCCAGCCCGAAGCCTGTGTAAAACGCGCGTACCCGGCGGTATCCTCCGCTCCGACTGCCTTCCGGCTGAGTGCAGAAAGCCCCCATGACACCATACTGTCGCTCTTGACACCACAGCTCATGATTACCTGCTCCATGCCATATGGGTTTCCATTAAAATTGCCCTTGACAACCTTGCTGAGCCAGCACTTCGTTGTATCACTGTCCTTATCGATCGGCAGCTTCATATTTCCGTTATCGTCCGTCCACTGATACTGATACGCCTCTGCGAGTCCGCCGGAAGCATTTGCTTCATCCGGCACAACATAATCAGACGAACCGCCATTATACTGACATCGAAACATCTCCTTTTCAGATGCACCCGCACTGAAGTTCCAACAGCTGCCCTCCACGAACAAAGTATCTCCATACCCTGTCCCCCGGGAAGCAAAGCATGCGACCGCTGCCGGTTCCTGTCTGACATCCGACCCCCACATTCCTTCATAAAGCTCCTGATTGGCTGCCGGCTGGCATAAAAGATACGGAATACCGCCATGCAACAGCTTATAACATCCCTTTTCCTGATCAAAGCCAAGCTGCACAACTGCCTGCTTACTCTTGACTACCGACTGACCCACACCGTCATCTCCATCCGGAACGTAACCGGCAACAACAAGCTCCTGCATCGAATCATTATCCATATCGCCTACATCCAGACCAACAAACTGCATGGTCTGCAGAACGGTATCCTTTTTCTCCTGAATTCCATATTCCTCTCCGGTAAATGCCAGGCGGCGTCCATACTGTTCCTCCATACTGTCCGTTTTCATGGACAGTACTGACAGATACGATCCCATTTTCTTCCACTCTTTCGCCTTTTTCGTATTTGCGGGAATAAATCTGGCATTCGGAAAATAAGCATGACTAAAAGACGTTGCAAGCTCTTCCTTTCCATCCCCGTCAAAATCATAGACTGCCAGACTTGTAATAAAAGGAGTTTTTGAATCGTCAAGCGTCTTGCCGGGTTGCGTCCCCTCCAGATCTGCCAGGTATACCGTTGATCTCTTTTCAAAGGTTTTGGTCGAGGATTCCGTATTGATATCATAGATATCCACATGAGAAGCATTCACTCCATTTCGTGCATCCGTAACCGGAACATAAACTGCTGCCTCATCCTTTCCATCTCCGTCAAAATCACCGCCGCAGACCGTGAGATAAGACCTCGTCTCATGTTCCTTCATAGTGGATACACAGGTGTTGCTTTTTGTCAGATTGACCGCCGTTCCCACCGGCTCATTTGTCTTTGCACTAAGCAGATACAGGTTTAATTCATCCGAGTCTGCTGCCTTCTGCGCAACACACACCTTGTAGTCCTGATAACCGCTCCCGGAGGCATCCAGAGCCGTATATTCCTTGGCTCCGGTCGCTACGGAATCAAACGTTGTCTTTACTGCCTTTCTCTGCTTGCTCTTCAAAAGAGCTCCTGTCTGATCTTCGGAATTTTGATACGTTCCCTGATACCAGCCAAGATTGAGTCCCGTTCCATCTGTCAGATCTGCTGAGTCTGTCTGGCTCCTGTTATAGTTTCCATTGACCAAAGACTTTTTTAGAATCGCCTGACTCAATGACGATACCTTTCCCTCGACAAACAGCTCCATCTGCGGATTCAGGTTCTGATAATCGTCCTTTCCCGCCGTATATGGATTCCGTTCGGAATCCTCTGTCTCCTGTGTTGTATCAAAGGCAAGCTTGTCATAAATACTTTTCTCTGCCTGTCCGTTTTCCTTCAGGCTGCTTGCGCCCGCCCTCTTTACAATACTTTGTGCCGGGAGCCCCGATACCAGCATAGAGCCTGCCAGCATCACGGACACCCATTTTTTCCATTTTCTCATAAGCTCCTCCTTGTTTCTCCTTTCATGATTGCACTCAATTATAACAAAGCACTTCCGAAAAGTACACTAGCCAAACGGCTAAAATAGTGACAAAAAAGAAGCTCTTTGATGCTTCCTCCCTCATCCGCAAAAGATACTTCGGATCCATTCAAAAAGGCAGACGCACAAACGCCTGCCTTATATATGCTGCCGGACTGCAAAAGCTGCTTAACAACAAAGCAATCGACAACATCGTTTCTATTAAAATTAAATGATCATTTCGTACCAAAGATACGATCACCGGCATCACCAAGACCCGGACAGATATATGCATCCTCGTTGAGCTGCCTGTCAAGATGACCAACATAGATCTGCACATCCGGATGTGCCTTATGAAGCTTCTCAAGCCCCTCCGGCGCAGCAATGATACACATAAACTTGATATTCCTGCCGCCGTGCTTCTTGATCTGATCGATCGCATCAATAGCAGAACCGCCGGTTGCCAACATCGGATCACAGACAACGATCAGTCTCTCCTCGATCGGATTTGGCAGCTTACAATAATATTCCTGTGGCTGATGTGTCTCCTCATCACGGTACATTCCAATGTGACCAACCTTTGCATTCGGAACCAGAGCAAGGATACCGGAAACCATACCAAGTCCGGCACGAAGGATCGGTACGACTGCCAGCTTACGTCCGGAGATCATCGGTGTCATGCACTTCTCGATCGGAGTCTCAATCTCTACATCCTCCACCGGAAGATCAGAAAGTGCCTCAAATCCCTCCAGCATCGCGATCTCATCGACAAGCTTACGGAACTCGTTTGTCCCGGTCGCCTTATCACGGAGCAGGGAAATTTTATGCTGAATTAACGGATGTTCAAAAATTACAATATTATCGGATTTAATCATGTTACGCGTCCTTTCTTTCGGATATCTGCTATTATCTCCAATGCAGTTCTCTTATAGTCTTTTATTATTTATTTTCTTCAGTTTCTTCTGTCTCTCTATCACTGTTCATCACATAAACACCACGGCTTCTGTCTCCCTCCGGATGCTTTCCGAAGCTGTAATCATTGCCCGGAAGGATCGCATTGAGAAGGATACCTGCGATCGCTGCAACAGCCAGTGCTGTCAGTGTAATGGAAGTACCTGCCACACGGAAGGTAAGACCATCGGAAAAACCAAGGCCGCAGACAAAGATCACGCCTGCGATAATGAGGTTCCTTGACTTTGTCAGATCAACTCTGTTCTCAACCACATTTCTTACACCGATTGCAGAGATCATACCATAAAGCATGAAGGACACGCCTCCGATGATCGCTGACGGCATTGTTGAAATGATTGCGGAAAACTTCGGAATAAAGGAAAGAATAACAGCAAATACTGCTGCGATCCGGATCACTCTCGGATCATAGACCTTGGAAAGTTCAAGTACACCGGTATTCTCTCCGTATGTTGTATTGGCAGGACCTCCAATGAGACCGGCAAATGCAGTTGCAATACCGTCACCCATCAGTGTACGGTGAAGACCCGGATCCTCAATGTAATTCTTACCTACGGTTGCGGAAATGGCAGACATATCACCGACATGCTCCATCATGGTTGCGATCGCGATCGGTGCCATAACAAGGATAGCGGTCACATCAAACTTGCAGATCTGGAACGGTGGAAGTCCAACCCAGCTTGCAGCAGAAACGGAAGCGAAATTCAGGATTGCAGAACCGTCCGGATTCGTCACTCCGCAGGCATTTAAGATCAATGCAAATGCATAGGAGATCAGAACACCCATCAGGATCGGGATGATCTTAAACATACCCTTGCCCCAGATATTGAAAATAATGATCACTGCCAGTGCCACAAAGGCGATCAGCCAGTTGCCGGACGCATTGCTTACGGCACTTGGTGCCAGGGAAAGTCCGATACAGATAATGATCGGTCCGGTTACAACCGGCGGAAGGAACTTCATAACGCGATTGACACCAACCAGCTTAAAGATCAGTGCAACGACCAGATACAAAAGACCTGCAACCACAATACCGCCACAGGCATATGCAACCTTATCGTTGGCAGCCATATCGGCATACATGCCGCTCTTCAGATTCGCTACCGTGTAGAAACCACCAAGGAATGCAAATGAAGATCCTAAGAATGCGGGCACCTTAAATTTAGAACAAAGATGGAATATCAGTGTACCAAATCCGGCACAGAATAAAGTAACAGAAACCGTAAGTCCTCTTGACAGCGGCTCTCCACAGGCTTCCTGGAAATAACCTGCCACAAGGATCGGTACAAGAATTGTTGCGCCAAACATGGCGAACATGTGCTGGATTCCCAAAATAAGCATTTTAGGAACCCCTAGTTTACGAGCATCGTAGATTGGTTCGTTTGAGTTTTTCATAGTAATTGCCGTACCCCTTATCTTAAATTTTTTCTAAAGAATATAGTACCATTTCAATATAAAGATAGCAAGTAAAATACAGGAGCAATTCCGTTAAAATTACGAAGATCTTGTTCCGGCTTATCCTGATCGACGGCAGGTAAATAATGACATTATACCGCTGCGGCTTGACGCAAGTACGAAATCGGACTATAATACATTATTAAGTACGAAATCAGACTTATATTATAGCAAGATACCTTTTAACCCCAACACCATTATATATACACATAAAAACAACGAAAGGATGATGATAATGAAAACACCCGCAAAACCTTATATGAGTGACGTTCAGATAGAATATAACCATCTCTACAAGGAGTTCGATGACATCTATCATGATGCCGCACTCAATGCGTCACTCTCAGACAGTGCGTTTGATATCTTATACGGCATTTTCGAGCTTGGTGACGGCTGCCTGCAGCGTGACATCTGCAGGACCTCCTGCATTCCCAAACAGACGATCAACTCCGCCATCCGCAAAATGGAAGCAAATGGCTGGATTAAATTAAAACCGGGCAAGGGAAGAAGCATGCAGATTTTTCTAACCGACACCGGAAGGCAGATCCAGCAGGAGAAGATCTATCCGGTCATTCAGGCAGAAAACAACGCTTTGTCCGTACTGTCACCGGAGGAATGGGATCAGCTGATCCTGTTCCATCAGAAATATGCAGCTGCACTGCGCAGTGAATTTATGAAGCTTCACAGAAAGGAATCACAATGAAAATACAATTATCCGAACATTTTACATTTAAAAAGCTGTTACGTTTTGTGTACCCATCCGTCATCATGATGATCTTCACTTCGATCTATGTCGTTGTCGATGGGTTATTTGTCTCCAATTATGTCGGCAAGACAGCGTTTGCGGCGATCAATCTGATCTCACCGTTTATTATGGCAATGTCCGCACTCGGCTTTATGATGGGTACCGGAGGAAGTGCCATTGTCGCCAAGACACTCGGCGAGGGTAAGAAGGAGAAAGCCGGCGAATATTTTTCCATGCTGGTGTACGTCACCCTAATCGGCGGAATCGCTTTAAGCCTTGTCGGAATCGCCCTGACACCGTCCGTCGCAAGACTGCTCGGTGCCAGCGGAGATCTCCTGAAAAATTGTACGATCTACGGTCGTCTCGGCTTTATCACACTGGCCCCGTTCATGCTGCAGAACGCCTTCCAGAGCTTCTTTGTGGCGGCAGAAAAGCCAAAGCTTGGTCTTGCGGTGATCGTCATTGCCGGCGTGACTAATATGATCTTGGACTACCTGTTCATTGCCGTGTTCGGCTGGGGAATTGCCGGTGCTGCGATCGCCACCTCCTGCGGAGAGCTGTTTGGCGGATTCTTCCCGTTGATCTATTTTGCCGGCGGAAGATCCGATATTCTACGTCTTGGAAAGACAAAATTCTACGGCAGAATATTGTTGAAAGCCTGTGCAAACGGTTCCTCCGAGCTGATGACAAATCTTTCCAGCTCTATCGTCGGTTCCCTGTATAATCTGCAATTAATGAAGCTTGCCGGCGAAAACGGTGTCGCCGCCTACGGAACGATCATGTACGCAAACTTTATCTTTGTCGCTGTCTTTTTCGGCTATTCCATCGGTAGTGCGCCGATCATCAGCTACCATTACGGAGCTGCCAACCATGACGAGCTGAAAAATCTGTTCAAAAAAAGCCTGACACTGGTAAGCATCTGCGGCGTTGTCCTGACCGCAGCGGCACAGTTTATTGCGTCACCGATCGCACGGATCTTCGTTGGATACGATCCGGAGCTTTTTGAGATGGCACGCTACGGTTTCCGTCTGTTCTGTGTAACCTTCCTGATCAACGGCTTCAATATATTTGGTTCTTCCTTCTTCACGGCGCTGAACAACGGACTGATCTCTGCCGTGATCTCCTTCCTGCGAACCCTGGTGTTCCAGCTTGCCGTGGTATTTATCCTTCCGATTTTCCTCGGCATCACCGGCATCTGGCTGTCCGTTGCCGTTGCAGAGCTTCTGACACTTTTCGTCACCGCGACATTTCTTATTAAAAAGCGCAGTGAATACCATTACGCTTAGGAAATACGGCAAATACCATTACGTCTGAAATCACACCTAAAACCAGGTGTGCGATAAATGGGACAGGTAAGAGTTTTTTAATATTTTTCAAAACAAAGTGAGTGATTTGAGTATCTTCATGCCAATAGATAAATGAAAGATCTTTCAAGAGATTATAAAGGGGGCAGACAAATGGAAGAACAGGAATTGCTGGACTGTCTGAGCGAAGACGTCTCACTTGGGATCGAGCTTGCGATCAGGCAGTATGGAAAGGCGGTCAAAACAATCTGCCGGTCCATCCTGTCCGGTTACAGCGGGGAAGATATCGAAGAAGCGGTATCCGACACCTTCGTGGGACTCTGGCGGTCCAGAGAAAAAATCAAGCTGACAGACGGTCAGGGACTCAGGGAATATTTATATGGAATTGCAAGGCGCACCGCACTAAATAAACGGCGCACTCTGGCAAAGGAACATCCGACACAGAATATAGATACCGCCGGAGAGCTGGTATCGGGGGAAAATGTGGAGGAGCAGATCGTAAGCCGATCTGAGTACGAAATCTTATACCAGCTGGTCAATTCCATGAAAAGTCCCGACCGCGAAATATTTATTTACCGGTATTTCTATCAACATTCGATCAAGGAGATCGCAGATAAACTGGCGCTGAAAGCAAAGACGGTAGAGAACAAACTGAGCAGGGGGAAACACCGTTTGAGACAACAGCTGCTACAATGTGGCGTTGAAGTTGCCTGAAATATCTGATATGGCTTGACTGTCGAATGGTCAGGGGGAAGACCGGACAGTCAGAAAGGAGTGCCTTATGAAAAATATAGAAGATTTATTACAGGAGCTTTCCAGACAGGACATCGGCTCCGAAAGGAAGGAAACAACATTGACAGAGTCCGAAATCAAGAGATTACATGAAAAAACTCTGCAGAAAGTAAATGGGGAAATCCATACAAAGACAAACGTAGAAAACAGGAAATCAAAAAAACAAAAAAACATCACAACACATCCTTCATTCTGGAGAAGATATTCCAGACCGTTCGCTGCTGCCGCTGCCGCATGCCTTGTCTGCATGGTCGGCGTCACCGCATTTGCCGCTTTCAGCTTTGATGACAGCATCCGAAACTTTTTCAATATCTATGATAATCAGTCACAGCAGACTGCCGAGAAGCTGACTACCAATGTCAATGCATCGGATGAATCAAACGGGATCCGGCTGGATCTGACCCAGACCATCGGAGACCATTCCGGTTTCTACGCCGTGATCAACGCTTCCGATCTGAAGGATGTTCCGTACACACTGGAATTTGGCAGCTATGAGCTTGCCATTACCGGAAAGGACGGCACAAGCTATGACTATACTGCCGACACGATAAGCAGCACCTCCGTAGACGAGGGCATTACAAAGTTTCCGATGTTGGTCAGTGGCATCAACAATAACGGCAACGATGTTGACATCAACAACAGCCATATCGCTTTGTCGCTCAAAAATATCGGTTACCGCAATAATCACGGTAGGTTCGTCACGCTGCAGAAGGGAAGCTGGAAATTAAACTGGACCTTCCAGACCAATGCAGAGCCGGAGCAGATCAATGTGAACAAAGACATCCGTCTCATGGATTCCGAGGGGCATTGGACGAACATTGTCGTATCTCCGCTTTCACTGACCGCACACTACACGATCACGAAGCAGGGAAAGACACATTTCACACAAAAGGAATGGAACAAATACGAAAAGTCAGACCGGCTTACGATTGATTTCACCGATGGCAGCCGTATCGACAGCCGTTTTGAGGATGATGTGACCGAAAGCTGGGGCGATGCTTCAAACGAGGGATACAAACGGATCGGCTTTAACCAGATCATCGATGCAAAAACCATCGCAAGCGTCACCTTCGGCGGTGAGACGATCACGCTCCACCAGACCACGGCAACCGACAAACGGATCCGTATCAGCAGCAAGGCAGCCAAATGCTTTGTGGAGCTGCCCGAAAGCGTTGCCGAGCTGGTAACCCTGAAAGAGAAAAATGCTGTGACCAATCCGGACTTCGGGTGCAGCGAAGCCACTGCTACCTTCATGGCAAAGCGTGGCGGTGCCAAAATGCCGCTTTTTACCATTCACCGTCTCAAGGGTTCCTTTACCGGCGAGAAAATGGAGGAGCTCAATCCGATGATGATTTATGTCGGCTTCCACAACGGATACACCTATACCATTGAATACGGTGAGTGTCAGACAGATGCACAGCTCCGGGAATTTGCGGATATCATGAACAAATATATCGTCAATATCCTGCCGTTTTTCGAGTACGCCGATTAAGAGTTTCCCGCAAACTGCCGATGTTTAACTTGTATGTATTTTATTACGCAAACGAGAAAGGCAGGGATAGACATGAAGGAATTTATCAAGGAATTCAAAGAATTTATCAGCCGTGGAAACGTTATGGACATGGCAGTCGGCATCATTA
>ENA-ORNW01001756-ORNW01001756.1-human-gut-metagenome-genome-assembly--contig:-NODE-1756-length-15765-cov-11.504456_pt1 | contig 15765 bp, 19 predicted proteins | sample MGYA00242121_ERZ509034 | MGnify/ENA primary metagenome ERZ509034 (study PRJEB26280, sample SAMEA2338689) | human gut metagenome | biome: human gut; feature: human-associated habitat; material: faeces... | reverse complement strand
ACCTTCAAGCTGCCCTCCTTTCGTCTACTTCTACTTCCGTCCTATCTGGACGCACATCTCCGCAGTGGAGCATGACCTGATCGCCCACATAAATTCCCACATGGGAAACGCCGCTGGTGTCATAAGTCCCTTGGAAAAAGACCAGATCACCGGGCTGCGGACTGGAAATGGGCGTACAGATGTTATAGAGTCCCTGCGCCCCCAGCCGTCCGGTGTTGACCAATCCGCTGTTGGTCAACACATAACTGACAAAACCGGAACAGTCAAAGGAAGTGTCCGGGCTGCTTCCGCCCCACACATAGGGATAGCCGAGGTATTTTTCCGCTTCGGTCAGGAGGGCGGAAAAGGTTGCATCATCCAGATATTCTGCCGGGACATCGTAGTCGGCGGGCGGATTCTCGATGTATTTATCCACATACGAGGAACCGGGGAACAAATCCTCCCGGTTGCCCAGTGCCGACATATATGCCGAATACATGGAGAGCTGGTCTTCGGACATGATGTACACCGGCACATGGCTGAGATCGAAGTTTTCCAGCGTGACATAGCAGATGTAGTAGTCATAGGGAACGCGGACTTGATACGGATTGCCCTCGCTGTCATACTCCGTCTCCCAACGATACCGGGTCTCCACCACAACCTCTTCGGTGAGGATGTACTGCTTTTCAAACAGCATTTCCAGTGTGCCTTGCACCTCGGAAAGCGTGAACTCGCCCTCATGCAGTGCAGAGAGGATAGAGATCAGCACATAGGGGTCATGCTCAATCTCATCCAGATCAAAGTGATACTCGTCGTAGCTGTGGGTGCTTTCGTAATTGTCCAGATAGCCTTGAAGCTCTGCCTCCATGCCCACATACTGCGCCTCGGCTCCCAGCATGGCCTCGTCTTCGCTGAGGTAGGAGGTGGCAATCACCGCTGAGCCGGTGGAAGCAAACATCGCGGTACATGAGCTGATACCAGCGGAGAGCAGGAGGACAACCATCAGCCCCAGACCGAACCAGAGGAAAACCTTCTTGTTCTTGGAGATGAAATTCTTCGCCTTATCTGCAACCTTCTCACCAGCCTTTTTGCCGGTGGTTTTCGTCGCGGAACTGGCCGTCTGTGTCCCGGCTTTGCGAGCCGCAGCATATTCCTTCTTGATGCTCTGCTTCTGGTAGTGCTTGTTCATGTTCACGCGCTGCTTCTTCATCTCAGGGTGTTCCTGTTGGGTCTTGGCGTAGTGCAGCTTTGTGTCGGCGGTCTGGGCTTCGTGTTCCAGCTTGGAAAGCTTCTCATAGGGCTTGTTGACCGCCTTCTGCCTATGGTGGGAGTAATGCCGGACGGCAGATTCCGCAGCGATCTCCGACTTGTGCGCGGCCTCCACGCCTGCGTTTTCCTGTTCCACTTCATGGATTTTCCCGTGGATGCCGGAGGCCAGCGTATCGCCAACCTTGCGAACGGACTTGTCAGCCTCAAATTGCAGCTTGCTTTTGCCTTTAGGAACGGTCAGCTCGTCCTCAAAATAAAGGTGGGTTTTACCCTTGCCGGTGTCCTCATCGAAGACACGCTCTTTCCTGAGAACCTTGTGGGTGGGCAGCTTTTCTCTGGCAGCATCCAGACGCTCATGCGCCTTCCGGGACTTTTGCTCAAGCCTCTGGATTTTTCCGTCCAAACCGGGAATGTCTCCATACTCCGGTCTATCCGCAGCAGTTCTGGCCGCATCTCCAAGGATTGCACTGCCATCCGCTTCCTCTACGGTGGAAGTTCCCCGGACAGCCTCACTGACCGCCACAGACGCAAAACTGGAAGCGGATGCCGTGGGTGGGGACACACCGCTTTCGGCAACCGGTGCCGCAGCAGCGGACACAGCCTCTTCCTGCTGCTCCTGAAAACGCATTGCCATCGTCTGATGCAGCTTTGCTGTCCCATCAGAACAGTCAGGAAGCTCAGTCTGCATAGGGATTTCCTGCGGCTTTACCAGCTCCGGCTCTTGAAGGCGCTGGGAGATCCGTTCCGAACTGCTTTCTGTCAGATTTTCTTCCACCGCGCCTTCTCTGGTCATCCTTGTGACCACCTTGTCCTTGGGTTTCAGATGCTCATGTTCCATCAGATTTCACCTCCAATCCGGCGATAGGCCATTTCTGTGAATGCGGGATTCAGCTCGATGCCGACAAAATGCCGGTCAAGCTGCCTTGCCACCATACCCGTTGTCCCGCTGCCCATGAAGGGGTCCAGCACGATACCGCCTTCGGGACATCCGGCCAGAAGACAGGTCTCCACCAGCTTCGGCGGGTAGGCGGCATAGTGACTGCCTTTGAAGGGAACGGTATTGATCACCCACACATCCCGCTTGTTGCGAAGGGGCTTGATCTCGGCGTCGGTGATTGCCCCATGCGCACGAGAGCGATTGATGGTCTGCGGCTGAACTTGGCCGGGGATTGCCTTGCCAAATTTATTGCTGCCATTCACGCCGCGCTTGAGTCGTTCTGCTGTGCCGGGGGCAATCGGCTCTGAGATTGCCAGATGGTCAAAGTGATACTTCCGGGACTTGGAGAACAGGAAGATATGCTCATAACATCGGGCGCAGCGGTCTTTCACGCTCTCCGGCATGGGATTTTCCTTCATCCAGATGATGTCGTTGCGCAGATACCAGCCGGAATCCCGGAGGGCAAAGGCCAGCATCCACGGGATGCCGATCATATCCTTGGGCTTGCATCCCTCCACCTTGTTGTTGAGTGCAACCGTCTGACCGTTCCTGCCGTTGGGATTTTTCGGGTCTGTAAAGTCACCCTGATTGCCCTTTCCGGCATAGGTGTCTGAGATGTTCAGCCAGAGCGTCCCATCGGAACGCAGAACGCGCCTGACTTCGGTAAATACTTCGGTCAGGCGCAAGATATATTCTTTCGGTGATGCCTCTCTGCCAATCTGACCGCCCATGCCATAATCCCGCAATGCGTAATACGGCGGGGAGGTCACGCAACAGTGGATGCTTTCACTGGGGAGGGTTCTCAGCACTTCGAGGCAGTCACCGGTATGGATTGTGTCAAGCTGTATGGAACTCACCTCTTTTCTGTCAGACACAGAGAAGATTCAGTCGGAGAAATACTCGTCCGGCTCATCGTCTTCGTCCAGCACATCCTCCCAGCGATCCATGATTTCCTCGGCCTCTTTCGCCGCCGCACGATACAGGGAGAGGCGTTCTTTCTCAAAGCTGGCAAAGCCGGGAATGTACTTGGCGAGTTCGCGGATTCCGGTCACATCGCGGGTACGCATATCCGATACCATGTCGATCAGCTCGGCCATCGTCAGCAGATCCTCCACCATGAGGTCATACTGCTCTTTGGGGAGGGTGACGGTATCTTCCTCATCCTCCAGGTCTTCGCTGTCACCGTCATAGCAGGGCGAGTCCTTGCACATCCGGCAATCTTCCTCGCAGTCCTCACAGATACAGCCAGCGCAGTCCACATCGTCCTCCACAGAGACGGCACTGCACCGCAGCGCCAGCATATCCACAGCCACCTTGGTGAGAACAGGGGCGATCTCTTTGACCTTCTCGTCGATCTGCTCCCGCAGATGGAGGTAGGGACGATGGTGTTTCTTGAGACGGGTTTCGGTCATCAGCAGCTCACGCAGCTCCGAAAGCAGGGAAAACATGGCGTTGGTGTTCTCGCCGTATTCGATAGCGTCTTTGGCGGGAATGGCAATCATCTTGTTCATCATGCAAAACCTCCTTAGTTCTGGATCGTTTCTTCGGGTTTGGTGGTAAGCAACCGGTAGAGGGTTGTGTCCTTCGGGAAGTCATCCTTGAAGGGAACAATAGTAGAGCCGTAGAAAATCAGACCTTCACCAGCATTGGAGTTGGTCACATAGTTCTGCTGGCTGGGCGAGATATTCAGCGCAGCGGAGAGGATTTTCCGGTCTCCGCTGGCCTGATTCAAGAGGTAGACAAAATCGCTGTTCTCAAAAATGTTCTCAATCTCTCTGGAAGCCAGCAAGTCCTTGACATTCTGGGTGATCCCGGTGGGAATCCCGCCCCATTTACGGAACCGCTTCCAGATTTCAACGGAATATGCTGCCGTCTGTTCCTCCTTGAGCAGAAGATGGAACTCATCCATGTAGTATCGGGTGGACTTGTGCTGGGCGCGGTTGACCGTCACCCGGTTCCAGACCTGATCCTGCACGATGAGCATACCCAGCTTCTTGAGCTGCTTGCCCAGCTCCTTGATGTCGTAGCAGACGAAGCGGTTGTTGACATCCACATTGGTGCGGTGATTGAACACATTCAGCGAACCGTGGACATAGATTTCAAGGGCGGTGGCGATGCGCTGCGCCTCCGGTTCCTTTTGCTCTCGCAGCACATTGTAAAGGTCTTCGAGGATGGGCATTTTCTCCGGCACAGGATCGGCAAGAAAATCCTGATAGACCATGCGGACGCTTCGGTCAATGATGGTCTTCTCCACCGGCTGCAAGCCCTCTTTCCCGCCTACAATCAGCTCACACATGGAGAGGATGAAGTCGCTTTTGAGCGTCAGCGGGTTTTCCTCTTCGGAGTAGTTCAGGTTGATGTCCAGCGGATTGATGTAGTCCGGGCTGACCGGCGATACCCGGATGACCTGACCGCCGAGCTTCTGGACAAGGGGAAAATACTCGGCTTCCGGGTCACAGACGATGATGTCATCCTCGGTGATGAGGAAAGCGTTGGTCATCTCGCGCTTGGCCGAGAAGGATTTACCGCTGCCGGGTGTGCCGAGGATGAGGCCGTTGGGATTTTTCAGTTGCTTGCGGTCAACCATGATCATGTTGTTGGATAGGGCGTTCAGACCGTAATACAGCGCCTCACCGCTCTGAAAAAGCTCCTGTGTGGTGAAGGGGATGAAGACCGCAGTGCTGGAAGTGGTCAGTGCGCGTTCAATCTCCACCTGATTGATGCCAATAGGCAGCGAGGACATCAGCCCCTCTTCCTGCTGGAAGTCCAGCCTCTTGAGCGCACAGTTGTACTTCTGGGCAATGGAGGCCGTCTGGAAAACAGCGTTCTCAAGCTTCTGCCGGGTGGTGGCAGTGTTCATGATGAGAATGGTGACAAGGAAGAGGCGTTCATTCCGCGTCTGGAGATCCTGCAACAGCCGCTTTGCCTCGCCGCCGTAGGTGGCAAGGTCGGACGGGATAATTTCCATATCGTAGCCGGATCGGACAGCCTTTTTCTGTTCCTCAATCTTCATCTTGTCGAGGTCGGTGATCTTCATCTTGATGCTCTTGATGGCCTTCGCCTGATCGATGGTGCGGATATGGAAGTTGACGGTGATGTTGCTGTCCATATCGAGAAAGTCTGCGAGCATCCGGTCATTCAGCTCCGGCGCGAGAATTTGCAGGAAGCTCACCGCGCCGATGGTCTTGCCCATCTTGAAGCATTTGCCCTCCCGGAAGTCAAAGGAGGTGGGTGCGATGAAGTCCTTACTGCTCAGCCCTGTCCGGGCAACCATATCGAATGAGAAGCGGAACGGCTCCCCGGCGTCCAGATTGAACACATCATGCAGCACTTTCAGCCGTTCGTAGCCGGACAGCGGCTCGGTCTTCACACCGAGGCTCTTGAAATTGTTGAGAATGTCCGCCTCGATGCGTTCCAGCTTGGGCTTCGCGGCGCGAAGGGAGTCGGCCTCGATGCCGAAAGTGATGTACTTTCTTTTGAGAAGTCCATTGTTTCCCTTGGTAAGCTGGGCTTGCAGCATATCGGAATACTCGGTGCGGATGTCGTTGAAGTCATCCTGCTGCGGCGGGATATTGATCTGCTTTTTGAACTCCGTAATGTTCGTCTGCTGGTTGATAAAAGAAAGCTGAACAAAAATGGAGCTGTCAAAGTAGTTGAGGAAGTCACACCAGTTCTCGAAGATGGCGGTCTTGTCCTCGTTCTGGGCAAGCTGGTAGTTGATGTCACTGAACCGGATGGTCTTGGTGTACAGACGAGCGTTGACCTTACAGACACCATCCCGGCACATCTCCACATAGGGAATCGTCTGCTGGGCAGACTTGGGGACTTTCTTGCCCTTCTTGTGCTTTTTCTTCTGCGCGACAAGCTGCTTCTTTTCCTCAGCGGAAAGAATGTCGCCGTACACCTTGCCGTCTTTCAGCGCCTTTTTCGGCTTTGCCGGATTTCTGGCTGCATTGTTCAATCTGTAATTCCTCCTTTTCCTTGATTTCACGCTGAATGACAGCGTAGAGATTTTCTGTGCGATAAGGCCGCACCCTGTCCCTCAGAAACATGGTCTTGACCACATGGCCGAGGATTTTCTCAGCCGGTTGACCATCCTTTTCGTAGAGGGCGAAGAAGATAAAAGGCAGCATGATCACTACCATGACCATAGCTGCCGCCGACAATTCCAGTTTCGATTTTGCGAGGAAGAAGACCGGCATTCCCACTGCTGCCGCCAGAGCGAAACAGATGAGCTGCCGTCTGGTCAGGTTGAACATGACCTTGGTCTTCACACGGTTAAGGTCCTTCGGGACCGGTACAAATGCCATTGGATTCCTCCTTCCCAAGTTTGATGCTGCATTCTACTTCGTTGCCCCATACATCCCAGCCTTCGGGAGACTGACGGGCAAAGAGTTCAATGCGGGGTAGATCGCCCATCAGCCGGACGATACGGTCACGGACTTCCCCCGGCTTTTTGGAGTGCTGTTCGATGTGGCTCAGAACCACTTGATGCACACCGGAATTTGCCCGTCTGGGGTGGCCTTTCGTGGCAAGGATACACAGCTCCGCATTTGCTCTTGTCCAGTAGCCCATTCCCCAAAAGAGCGAGTCTGCCTTCCGGTTTTGCTTGACCCACACAAAGGCCACCGTCTTGTAGGAAAAGCCCCATGCCTGAATGAGTTCAAGGGCTTCCTGCAAACAAGGAAAGGTGATCCAAAGAAAGAGCGCACAGTCCTTGTCAGCCAGCTGGGACACCGGCAGCGCCTTGAGGTCTTCGATGCTCATTGTGGGGTAATGGCTCTCGGCTGACCGTCCCTGTCCCTTCTTGGAGTAGGTGCGATATTGCCACGGAGGGTCGGCATAGATAATGCTGTATTTCTTCATCCGAACCTCCTTAGTGGGCATTGAACAGTGATTTTGCGAGGCTTCCCGTCTTGAAGAGAGAGAAGCAGAGGATCACGGTATAGGCTGCAACCGAGAAGAGCGCGGAGTGGATATTGGCCGCAATAATCATGTTGTTGATCAGCACCGCGTAAATGCCCACGCAGATCATGATGAGGAATCCTTGGAACGCCAGTGCAAACAGAGCTTTGAGGTAGTTGTTGCCGATGCTGCCCCATTCCCGGTTTGACATCGTAGCCACCGGGATCGGCGCAATGCTCACGGTGCAATAAATCTCAATCATACGGCCATAGAGGATGACCGTGATGAGAATGGACATGATTTTGAGACACAGGCTGATCAGAAGCGTTTCGATGGACAAGGCCAGCAGCTCACCGATGCCCATTGCTTCCATGCTTGTTCGCATCTCCGCCAGTGTTGCATCAATGTCAATGCTGGTGCTGCCGTTGATTACTCCGGCGGCTCCTGCCACGACATTCTGACCGATGTCAAATACCGCCATCACAATGTCAAAGGTGTTGGTTACGAGGTAGATCGCCACAGCTGCCTTGAAGAACCATTTGAAGAACATCCATGTATCGGTGTCGTGGAGATTGTTCTTCTCAGTGATCATGGAAATCAGCTCGTAACACAACACAAAGGTGATGATGATACCGGCGATGGGGACGATGACATTCTCTGACAGCCCCCGGATCATCTGGTAGATGTTTGCGTCCCACGAGGCCGGGGTTTTCCCGACCTCTGTCGCAATCGTGCCGACCTTATCATTGACATCGGTGAACATATTGGTCAGGTTACTTTCGATCCAGCCCATCAGAAGGTCTTTGATCGCCTCTTCGATTTTTTCTAAAATAAACCCCAATATTTCACCACCTTTCGGTTATGCTGAGAACGACAGATCAGAAGAGCGTGGAGAGCAGCGGGATCAGCGTCGTGCCGATGAGGACAACACCACCACCGGCCATGAGCTGCTTGATACCCTGGCTCTTCGCGCCGGGGTTGTCATTGCCATAACCTTCCATCAGGTTGATCACGCCCCACACCGCAAGGCCAGCGCCGAGGGCAACAACGAGAGTCTGCAAAACGGTGACTGCCTGAGTAATAAAAGCCATAAAATCCTCCTTGAATTTGTGATGTAGTGAGTTGGTTATTGAAAATGGGCAAAAAAATAGAAGCCCCGTCTTGGTTCCGCTTCATTGCGCGGTACAAGACGGGGCTTCAATCTGCTTCGATCTCGCCCATGTCGTAAAGATCGAAGGCTTCCGTGGGCTTGACTACCAGCTTCCGACTGCGGTATTTCTCAATATCGAAAGCATTGCGCTTGTCAAAATCGGAGAGCAGCTTGTATTTTGGATGCTTCGTGATGTCGTATTTATTACTGAGAAAAGGTCTCACGCCTCTGAGCTGCAAAATACACTTGCTGCCATCCATGACGGCGATCTCGTCCTCCGACATAAGCTGCTTGCCGGTCTTCTGGTAATTCAGGCCATAGGAGTTGTTGGTGGAACGGGTTTCTGAGGTGTTATATAGGTCGATGGTCTCCTTTCCAAGAACTTCACTCAGTTCTTTCAGTGTGGATTTTTCCTTGCCGCCAAGGAACAGCGTGTCACAGTTGCCCACAATCGTGTCTGCGGCATCTTTGTAGATGGTCTTGAGCTGCGACTGGGACTGCAAGATGATGGATGCGGAAATCTCCCGGCTTCGGATGGTTGCAATGAGCTTGTCAAACTTGGGAATTTGACCGATGTTGGCGAACTCGTCGAGAAGGCAGCGCACATGAACCGGTAGTCTTCCGTTGTAGACATCATCTGCCTTATCACAGAGTAAGTTGAAAAGCTGGGAGTACATGATTGCCACCACAAAGTTGAAGGTATCGTCGGTATCGGAGATGATGACGAACAGTGCCGTCTTCCTGTCACCGAGGGTGTCCAACTCCATCTCGTCGTAGCTCATCAGCTCCCGCAGCTCTGCGATGTCAAAGGGGGCAAGTCTTGCGCCGCAGGAAATCAGGATCGACTTTGCAGTTTTGCCAGCCGCCAGCTTGTATTTGCGGTACTGCTTCACTGCGAAGTGTTCTGGGTCTCTGGCTTCCAACTCATCAAACATCAGGTCAACGGGATTTTTGAAGGTCTCGTCATCCTCTCTGGCTTCGGAGGCATTGATCATTTCGAGCAAAGTAGTGAAGTTTTTCTCGTGTTCCGGTGCCTCGTACCAGATATATCCGATGAGGGCTGTGTAGTAGAGCTTTTCGGCTTTGACCCAGAAATCCTCACCGGACTTATCGCCATCTCCCTTCGTGTTGACGATGATTGTATTGACCAGCTTGAGGATGTCCTTCTCACTGCGGAGATAGGCAAAGGGGTTATAGTGCATGGACTTTTTGAAGTTGATGGTGTTCAGCGATTTGATGACATACCCGTTCTTTTCCAGCATCTTTCCGCATTCAACCAAGATTGTACCTTTCGGATCAGTGACGCAATAGGAACTGTGCATCTGCATGAGGTTGGGCTTGACGAAAAATCTGGTCTTGCCGGAGCCGGAACCGCCGATAACGAGGATGTTCTTGTTCCTCGCGTACTTCGGCTGCTTGGGACGGCTGTTCATGGTCAGCGCCTCGGTCTGGGTGAGGATGATGTTGTTGGAGAACTCGTCATCCACATAGGGCTTGATGTCCTCTGGCCGTCCCCATCGGGCTGACCCGTATTCCTCTCCTTGGCGAAATTTCTTCCGGTTTTTTCCCTTGATGTAGACGGCCAGCTTGAGCAGCAATCCTGCCGCCACGCCGACCAGCAGATCCATCGGATGGAAGCTGGGCAGCGGATTGGCAAAGGCAGTCCCGAAGTTGGCAAAGCCGCCTGTGAGCTTTTCCACAAACGCACTGCCGGGTGCCAGCCGGAAGACTGCCGCAACCTTATCCACGAAATAGAAGGCGAACACATACGGAAGGTTGAGTAGGATCAGCCGTTTCATATCGAGCTGCTGCTTCATAACTCCACACCCCGATCCTTGCTCTTGACCTTGACTTGCTCACGGTGCTGGCTCTTGCTCTGCTCCTTCTGACGGGAAAGTTTTTGCCGCAGCGAAGGCTTTTCCTTCTGCTTGATCGTCCGCGCCGAGAACTCCTTGAACGCCTGTGTCATTACATCCACATCCCGCCCTTTGAAGAAGACAAGGTAGCGGGGAGGCTGCTCTGAGGTGTCCTTTTTGAGTGCATAATCAATCCCGTATTTCCGGGCGGTATGCTCAAAGGACTTGATGTTGCCATCCGTCACCTCGATGTTACTGATCGCGGCATTCTGCTCGACAAGATGCTTGATGGACTGCTTGCCGCGATAGGTCTTCGGACGGGAAGCTTGCTTCTGTGCCTTCTCGATTTCCTCCACGAACTTTTTCAGCGCCTTTTCCAGCACCTCTGCGGAGATTCTGCCGCCTTTGATGACAAGGGCAATGACTTTTGTGTTTACTTCATCCTGCATGGGAACCTCCTTTCAGATGTTTCAGGGACTTAACCCGCACTAAGGCGGGATGCCCCGGAGATAGATGGTGATCATCAGTTTGATGCCTCCCTTCGTCAATGTGTCAGCCCGTCCTCGTCCCGATGGGGATAGCCACAGGACGGGGTGCTTGTCTACTTCCTGCCTCCGCCATAGAGATCATGGTTTACAAGGGCGGAATAGTAATTGTCCATTGTAAGCGGTGCATTATAGAGCGCAGTCAGCAGATACGCCCGGATGTTCCGAATTGCCGAGGGATTTTCGTTCATCGCTTGCAGGACATACTCGATGTGGCTGCTGTTCAGCTTGAGGAAACGGGACTTCACCACTTGCTGCGGCATATCCTCGCCGTTGATCCGGATCGTGGGACTTGTAGAACAGACTGCATCCAACATGATTTCCAACAGCTCGTTTACCCGGTCCATATCCAAACGCGTGTCATGGGCGAGAATATCCAGCTCAAGATTTTCCCAAAGCAATTCTCTATAACTTTCTCGTTCATCCATCCTGTCCATCCCATCAAGATTGATGGATTGATAGTTATTCAGACTGGTATTTGTTTTTTCAGTAATTACTTGATCCGTATTTCTTTGTGCGGGATTTCCCGTATACGGTTTCTCCGTGACCGGATTATCCGCATCGGGATTTTCCGTATACGGATTACCCGCCTCCGGCAAAACCTCCTGCGGCTTCTCGTATATCTCAAAGACCATGCTGCTCATCCGGCCTTTTTCGTCCCGCGCCTGATGCCGGACGAGGTAGCCATAGTTTTCCAGTTCCCGAAGAGCGGAGAGGATCGCATCGGGACCTTCCTTGCAGATGGCAGACAGACCGCGTGTGGAGAATTGCCAGCCGTCGTTGAAGGAGAGCATTTTGGAGAGAAGCCCCACGGCCTTGAGGGACAAATTCTTGTCCCGGAGGTGGAAGTTTGCCATGACGGTATAGCCACGGTTTTTGTTTACGCGGTAGACTGCCATGCGATCATCGCTCCTTTGCGGTCTCCGATGTGGGCTTCCGGGTGGAGAGCCTGACCGGAGAATAGGGACATTCAGCAAAAACACAGGATTGATATTTCCAGTGAGGGCGGTGGAACAAACATGACCGACATTCCGGTGTGATTCCCTCGCATCCGCTGTCGTAGTGGTTGAAGCCGGGTTTCTCTACCATGAGCGCTTCAAAAGCTTGCAGCGTTCCGACTGTCATATAGCTCATTTTTTCATCTCCTTTCCTCGCCGTATCGCTGTCTCTGCAATGGCAGAACATTCCAGCTTTCGGACAACAAAAAAAGAGGGTTTGCCTCATGCTCCGCGATGGAGTATGAAACAAACCCTCTTAGCTTTTTCTTATTCAGATGATTTCACGGACGGTATGCACGAGACCGAACAGAAGCCCGGTGATCAGAGCAAGCCCGCCAATCAGACCGCCGATGATGATGTTCAGTGCGAAGATTCCGACTGTGCCGGAGATCCCATACCCGTAAGGCACAAGCCAAAGGCACATCCTGCGCACCCCGAAAGGAAAGCCCACACAGAGCCACAGAAGGAAATAATCGCACACACCGTCTTTCATGTAGACCGGATTGAAAAGTGCCGCCAGACACAAGGCCAGCAGGAGCGGAAGAAGCACTTCCTTGAGAAAAGTCTTCACATTCTCACCCGCAGTCCTTGGAGGTCATCAGTGCGAATGCCGACCAGATACCAGTCAGCAGCCATTTCGATCCGCGTCGGCGTCCACTTGCCCCCGACCATAACATCGAAGCATTCTCCGCAGTGCAGACCACCGTAGTAGCTGCTGAGATCAAAGCGAATATCGTATCGCCCGGATTCCATGTCATATACCAAAGTACCCTGTTTCATGGTGGAACTCCTTTCGTCTGTTGAGCAGCGCTGCTGGGGCTGGCTGATCCAAGTATGCCTCCTGTCATAGTCAGCCGGTTTTGCCCCTCGCACCGATTGTTGTGAAATTGTTCTTCTTTTCGGTCAAAAAAGAAAGGACTAAGCCAGATTGCCTTGATTTTCAAGGTCTCTCTGATTTAGTCCTATTATCGCACAACAATCCTTGACGATAACTGTCCCGACTTTCCCTGCTTCAATGTCTGCAAGCATGGCTTGAAATCCGGGTCTTTGAAAGTTCGCACCGGAATAACCGTCGTCGGTGTACCAGCGCAGATTAGAAAATCCATTCTGTTTGGCATAGGTTTCCAAAATCCTCTTTTGGTTGGAAATGGAATTGCTCTCGCCTTGCAGCTCGTCCTCATGGGACAGTCTTGGGTAAAGGGCGGTAATGAGTTGCTGGGTGGTCTGTCTTAACATAAATTCCTCCGTTTCCGACAGCCAGCCCCACTATTCCGTACCTTGATTGTACCACATGGGGCGGCTGTCTGTATAGCGGCAAAAGCGTCAAATCTGCTTCTTTACGGTCGGTAAAAATGACGGTTTTTCAATCAGGCTTATCACAGGTCAAATATCCGGCGGCGGCTTCTGCTTCCAGCACTTTCATCATCTTGTCAGCGGCGGTGTCGGTCGCCCCCTCCTTGAAAAAGCCAGACACCACAAGGATTGTGTTGCCTATCCTCGTTTCGGTCACGCAGTCCGGGCGGCGGGCAGGGCGTTTGTTTCTCTGGGTGTCGGTCATAGGCAAATCTCCTTTCCGGCAAGCAGCCGTTTCAGCTGTTCCATTTTTCCCTGTGCGGCGGCTTTCCTCAAATTCTCCCCGGTAAAGCAGAGAGGGGAACACATTTCAAGCAGGCGGTCATAAATCCGGGCGTGGGCGGTGTCCTCCGGGTGCTGCAATTCCTCCAGCGTGAGGTTGGTCGTCACAATCAGCGGCTTCCTGCTCCGGTAGCGGCTGTCAATCACATTGTAGACCTGTTCCAGACCGTATTCTGTGCCACGCTCCATTCCAAAATCGTCAATGATGAGCAGGGGGAAGCTGCAAAGGCGGGAAATATATTCGTTCCTGCCCGCAAAGCTGGCGGCAAGGTCGTTTAATATTGCTGCAAAGTTTGTCATGCACACCGGGACTTCCTGCTCCATGAGGGCGTTTGCAATACACCCGGCAAAATAGCTTTTCCCAGTGCCTACCCTGCCCCACAAGAGCAGCCCGTAGTTCCCGTCCTTTATCTGTTCCCAGCGTGCCACATATCCGGCGGCGTTCTTCATCTGCGGGCAGCTGCCGTTATCGTTGGCAAATGTCCAGTCCTGCATGGTCTTGTCTGTAAAGCCCTGCCGTTTCAGCCGTTCCACCGTTTCAAGGTGGCTGCGCCGCTTCTCGGCGGCTTCCCGTTCCTTACGGGCTGCCCGCTGGCAGTCGCACTCTGACGGGTGGCGGTCACGCCCGAAAAAGGTCTTGCCCTCCGGGAAATAGGCTTCTTTGGGTTTCCGGCATTTGCCGCAGTATAAAAGCCCGTCCTCCCCGGTGTAATCCTCCGGCTCGGCTGTGGTGTCGGTCATAGGCAGTATGGTGTTGTGGATTGTATCGGTCATAGGCTTTCTCCCTCCTTGAATGAATAGTCCGGTATGCCTTTCTTTGGCTTCTCTTTGGCAGCGTCCTCCTGCGCCCACTTGTAAATGGTGGCTGCATGGCTCTGGTACTGCTTCCCGGTGGAAGCGATGTGGCAGGAAAGGCGGTCAAGGTAATACTCCCACTTGCCGGGGAAGTCCTGTTCCAGCTCCAAAAGTTCTGTGTCAGAAAGAAATACATTTTTATATCTGCCATAAGCGGCGGGGGGCTGCCCCTCACTCGCTCCTTTTGTTTGGCTCTCTATTAGGTTGTTTATATTAGTTTGGTTAGGGGACGGTTTTCCGACCGTCATAAGGTCAGTTTTCCGGCTGTCAGTTGGTCGGTTTCCCGCCCTTATGAGGGGCGGTTTTCCGTCCGTCAGTTGGTCGGAAAACTGTACCACTGGGATAGGCGGCACTTTCACATACAGACGGTTGGCGGCAGAAAAGCCCGTCCGTCTGCGTTCCAGCAGCCCGGCAGCGTCCAGTTCGTTCAGTGCGCCCTTTATGGTGGTGCAGCCTTTATCCAGCATTTCCGCTATCTCTGCTATGGGGTAGACAATGTATGTCCGTCCCTCGCTGTCCTGCCAGCCGTTCTTCTGCGAAAGGGTGGAACGGTCTAACAGCAGCGCATATAACTCTCTTGCGGTGTGGGATAGGTCTGTTTCCAGCAGGAAACGGGGGTAAGGCAGGTAAGCGGGCAGCTCCGTTCCTGCGGTCATATAATCAGCGATAGGGTTCACCTCCTTGTGGTGTCTGTCTGTGGGTTCTGTTACGCTTTTAGGGGGCGTTTTTAAGGGAAAAGGATAAATGTATCACGCACCCTTTGACACCCTCCAAAAAAGCCTTGATTTATGCGGGTTTGAAATGCCCTAAAGCGTGACATTTCTCCCTTTGTTTCCGCTTCCGTTTGGCGGCGTTTATCCGCTTCATGCGTCCGGCGCAGTCCGGGCAGTATTTCCCCCGGTTGGATTTTGGGAAGAAGAACGCCCCGCAGACAGCGCAGCGTTTCCGGCTTCCCCGGCGCAAGAGGGCGGCTTCCAGTGCTTCATCAAGGGGCAGGACAGCGGCGGTAAACCAGCGGCAGAGCAGCGAATAGCTGATACTCTGTACACACACGCAAGGCTCGCCGTCCTCCAACAGCAGGCAGTTCCCGCTGTCATAGTTGCAGCACTCATGCACAAGGCGGCGGGCTGCCCGGTACTGGCGGTAGTCCATGCGGGGGATATTACCGTTCATGGCTCTGCTCCTTTCTGCGCTGCGGCTCGCTCCGGCGTAAAATCTGGTCGATATTGCCCTTGACAGTCTGCAAGCGGCGGTACTCCTCCCGTTTTGCCCGGTAATCGTTGTAGCCGCTGTTTTTCTCTTTGATAAGGCTTTCAATCTCTGCTTGCAGGGCTTTATAGCTCGGCAGCTTGGAAATGCCGTTCTCCCTGAAATAGCGGGCGGCTGCGTCTGCTATGATAAAGTCGCTTTCGTGCTTCTGTCGGTAGGCTGCTTTTGCTTTGGCGTTTTTCTGCTGTTTCAGCCCGTCCCGGACAGGGCGGGTCTTGGAATAGGCAAGCACCTGCCGTTGCAGCTCCTTTTTCCCGTTCAGCGTCTTTTCCACCTGCTTCAGCTCTGTAAGGCTTTCCTGCATGGCGGCATAGGCGGCAGAACAGGCTTCGTCCAGTTCCTCCGGGGAAGAAAAGCCGTACTGCTG
>ENA-ORNW01001755-ORNW01001755.1-human-gut-metagenome-genome-assembly--contig:-NODE-1755-length-15776-cov-2.850264_pt1 | contig 15776 bp, 18 predicted proteins | sample MGYA00242121_ERZ509034 | MGnify/ENA primary metagenome ERZ509034 (study PRJEB26280, sample SAMEA2338689) | human gut metagenome | biome: human gut; feature: human-associated habitat; material: faeces... | reverse complement strand
ACGATCATACTGCTGACGGAGCCCGGAAAGGTTCAGATCGATCCTGCCATTTTAAAGAACTCGTCAACCGACAACGAAACCCCGGTGAAGCTGGGAGAGGTGATTGGACATGCTAAAGCAAACGAACCCGTTGATACCGAAATATGCGATTAAACCACTTGCACTTGCACTGCTTGTAAACTCCTGCGTCTACATGGGAATCGCACAGCTGCGGCGTTTCCTGACATTCTCTTCGCTGGAAACGCCACTTGATACGGTGCTGCCGTTTCTTGCACCCTTCGTTCTGTTCTATGTCCTCGCCTTCGTACAGTGGGGGCTGAACTATCTTCTGATCGCCAGAGACAGCAAAGAGCTCTGCTACCGCTTCGCCTTCGGCAACATCATCGCAAAGCTCATCTGTCTGTTCTTCTTCGTATTCCTTCCAACCACGCTCGCACGTCCTGAGGTGACCGGAACTGATCTGTGCAGCCGTCTGGTCCGCCTGATCTACACCTTCGACCCACCGGTGAATCTGTTCCCATCGATCCACTGCCTCGAGAGCTGGTGCTGCATCCGTGCTTCCTTTCTGCTCAAGAAGTCAAACCGCGCTTATCAGGCCGCCACGCTCATCATGTCCCTGGGCGTGTTCGCGTCTACGCTGTTTATCAAGCAACATGTGATCGCCGATGTGTTTGGAGGGATCGTTGTGTTTGAAGCAGGCTTCCGGCTGGCCGGGAGAATACAAAAAGCTATCCGGCAATGATGTCCATTCTATGTCACCCTTATCCATTCTCACCACCAATATCCTCCTCTGATTCCATCAAAGACCACGGCTCATTTTGTATTCTTTCAAGCGTTTCCTTCTCTTCCCTCATCACTTCTTCCACTGACTCGCTCTTCGTTGCCAGCGCCAGATATAACTTGTCCATGGCGATACAACAATCGCCGCAAGTCCGTGGTGCTATCGTTCCAAAGCCATAATTAGGCATTGTCTTATATATTCCGTCCGGTCCCGGATAATCCCAGCCCTGCTCAAATGCTTCTTTGCTGGATAAAAACTCTCTTTTTCCGCAACCATTACAGATATGCCAATACCGCTCCGGTAATTTCATTCTAAAATCAATTGTTTGAATGTGCTCCAGAAGCTTAAATCTATACGTGTTCGCACCTGACTGTGTCGATATTTCAAATATATCATTTGAGATGCTGATATCACCGCAGGCAGTCTGTATTTCGACGGAATGATCTGCCGTTTGGAACCTTATGTATTTCCGGCCCGGGTGTAAATTCTCAGATTCCCATATCGTTAATTGACCGTTTTTGCCAATGTCATTTTTACAGCCATCTATATTTTGCCCAACAGTGACATCCGCTGAAATCAGCACCGCATTATATCCATTAACAAGCTTAGACAAACTATCACCTCCCGGTCTTGTGTATTTCATTGACAGCCAGACAATTGTCTCCGTCTTTTAACACACAATCAATTCTCATAATCCTCTCCCGTTCTGTTTCTACGCAGTTCTTCCATGGTCATCGGTCTGTGATGTGAATCTACAAATGACACTGCCCTCTTTATTGCTTTAACCATCTGGATCTGCTGTTCTGAATATTCTACATGATCCGTCACAATATCTACATGTTCCGGGTCTTGCAAAAGCTCTGCCAAAACATCCTCAAACCTATGAACATGATCCATCTCACCATTATGCATAAAATGATAGATCAAACACATTCCGGAAAACTCTCCTGCAATATAATTAATATCTCCGCTTTCAAGTCCATGACCCGTCTGCACCCTCCAAATGCCGGAATCGTCTTGAACCGGAATATGCTCATTATAATATTTCTGCTCTAATTCATCTTTTTTCAATTTGTCCTCACGGAATAAGTTTCTGCCTCTGCAAGATAATCATACACATCACTTTTATCTTCTGTCCCAAAATCCACCTGCTCCACAAGCTCTGTCAGGTAATTTCGGGCATCCTGCAAGGTTCCTGTTCCCTCATTGCTTTTCAATTCAATGATCACCGTCCCACCTTCTCCCGCTTTTATCACCTTCTGATAGCGACTGTCTTTATAACCTTTTCGCTGTACTTCCCGAAACAAAGTAATGCGGTTTGATATAAGTCTTTTATTATTGTACAACGCTTTGATCAAAAGTTCATAAATATCTTCAGCCGCTCCCCACGCCCCTGCACTGATCAGATAATGTACCGGATGCCCCTTATAAATTTGCTGATTTTCCGGTGAATAGATCCTGTCCAATTCTTCGTACAGACTCGAAGAGACCAATATCTCATGGGCTCTCTGTCTGCACTCCTCCAAAGTCAGCGTTTGCTCCTCTAGAATTTTCTCTTCAACACGAAACGGGAAAGGATCGTAGAGCGGTTCTCTGAAATCAATTCCAAATTTTTCGAAAAGCACACTGTATCTTGTCATGTAGCAGGTGTTGTCCACGGCATATTTATACGCTTCAATGGTAATCTCCCCTTGATGACTAAGCTCCCATTTGCATTTATCAGACTCCGGATGCACAACCTCTTCCAGTTTGAACTTATGCATGTTGCGCACGGAACCGGCTACATATATGTCCATTTCCATGGTCGCAATATCAAAGTCTGTGATAGATTCTACATAGTCATTGCAACTCTTGAGATATTGGTTCACGCTGTTCACATTCTTTTCATCAATGCCGGAACGATCAAAGCCCAGCTCTTCCTGATGCATCCGCACCCACTCCGGTGTATCCTTGGAAGGAGCCCCGGAAAGATGGTAACAAAGATGGTAATAAATCATGTAAAGTAACACGTCCTTTCTCTCGAATAAAGCTGACGTTTTATCCGGTTTCAATGATCGCTCCGGTATACTAAAATTAGTTAATTCATGGGGAGATTATACAGTGGGAAATGATCACTATATGCTCCAAGCTCACTATTATAATCACAAACGCTGAACATTATCTCTAGATCCGTTGCCCCATAAATTTCCTTTGCACTAATAGAGAACGCCAGATGGTCAATGGGCTCTTCTTTAAAAAAAGCGTTCTTCACGGTCGGAAAACCCCAGTCATCCATAATGTAACCATCTTTTCTGATCATCGATATATTCTCACCGTCCCGTCCTTCCTGAAGGTCTCCCCCCAGTATTACGTTCGCTTCCCTGTGTTCGTGCAGAAATTCATGCAATAATTTCCATTGCCTTGCGTGCAAACGCTTTCTCTCCTGAATGTACCAGCCGGCTTGATTCCGGAAGTTCTGAATCTGCAGTACGTGAATATTAATGATGTATGTTTGGACTCCATCGATTTCTGCCACTACGCAGCACGTGCGGTTAGGAAGCTGTTCGTCCAATTGGAATAGCTTGTAGCTGCCAAGAACATCCTTCCGGATGAGCGTTACCGAAAAAATAGATCGGGAATGTCTGTGATAATCGAACCCAGCAGGCAAGATGACTTTATAGTCTTTGAAATACTCTTCAAGCAAATCTATGTACTTCCTGCCCCCTATCATCTCTTGCAGCATGATAATGATGGGCTGCTGATCAGAAAATGCGATTTCCTGCGATACTTTTGCAAGTTTCTGTCCAAACGAGATGTCTTTCCGTATCGGGAGCCAGCCGTTTAAGTTAAATGTTACAATCAGTTTGTCTTTGAATATGCTTAAATTTTCCATATATATATATCCTCCATCTACATAATATTTGCCAAATCCATACTTTGCAGTGTGGTCTTTCCCGTTTCCTTCATATACTCTTGAGCACGCACAGCCAATCTGCACAGCTCCTGGACTGTCTCGCTGCCCGTCATCTGCGTATCATCCATTAAAATTCTGGTCAGTATTTTAATAGAATAATCGTATCGAGGCCACTGTTTCAATTTTAATTCCTGCATGAGAACAGGTGCGAACTGCTTATGTAATTCTGAATATTTTGGCATCGCCCGGAGTACAGAAGCATAAGTCTTGGCATAATCGCTGTTCTCCTCCGAATCCATTCTATCAAGCCTGCCACTGCAGCCATTTCCTCGATCGCCATACTCCGAGAAGCCAAATGCGTGCGGATATTTGATTAATATCTGGATGCTTTTTTTGATTTCTTCAATGTCCTTCATAAATAAAATCCCTCCTCAACTTCTAAGTTATAATTACATTGTGATGCTCGTCCTATAATGTTTACATTTTGAGCCTACCATAATTTTCAAGCAATGTCAACCATAAAATGCATTCTTTGTATTCTTATTATCATTTTTAGTGAATTTTTAGTGGATTTATACTTACATCATTGGTCATTCATTATTTATACCTTCTGTACAAGTCAAAATGTTTCCGCAGATAAGAACCAGACATTTTTCATTTAAAAGTTAGGGGGGAATGCACCCAACTTTTAAATATACAATTGATTTTGCAGACCATAGTTGGTATAATCAATTAAAAGTTAGGGGATAATACACCTAAATTTTAAATGAAAGGTGGTTGAATAATGCAAGAAATAAAAAGAGACACCTATTTACAACGGTTGATCGACAAAAAAGAGAACGGTCTTATCAAAGTGATAACCGGTATCAGAAGGTGCGGCAAAAGCTATTTGCTGTTCTATCTCTATCATGATTATCTAATTTCACAGGGAATCGAAGAAAATCAGATTCTTCAAATTCCTCTTGATGATGATATGTTTACGCAATACCGCGACCCGGCAGTGCTGTCGAAATATATACGTTCAAAAATCGTTGAGCATAAAATGAACTATATTTTCATTGATGAAGTCCAATATGCCATCTCAAATAAAGAATTGAAAAATCTGGATGAAGTCAAATTGTACAATGTACTTAATGGACTTTTAAGGCTTCGGAATGTTGATATTTATGTCACCGGCAGTAACTCGAAGCTTCTCACAAAAGATGTTCTAACCGCATTTCGAGGTCGAGGAGATGAAGTAAGGGTATATCCACTTTCCTTTAAAGAGTATTACAATTTTGTTGGCGGTGATAAATCAGAGGCTTATGAGGAGTATGCAATGTATGGAGGGATGCCACTGACTTTATCAAAGAAAAATGACATGGAAAAAATGCAATATCTCCGGAGTCTTTTTGATGAAGTTTACTTTAAGGATATCAGCGAGAGATACGATATCGAACTAAAGGACGTGCTTGAGGAATTGACGGATGATTTATGTTCTTCAATCGGTTCATTGACAAATTCTTCTAAAATCGCAAGAACACTGCAATCGGTAAAACAAATTAAGGTTTCATCAAATACAATTTCAAAGTATTTAGATTATCTTGTTGAGTCATTTCTGTTTCAAGTGGCCAAAAGATATGATGTTAAGGGCAAAAAATATTTTGAATATCCATCCAAATATTATTGTACCGATATCGGATTACGGAACGCCAAATTAAATTTCCGTCAGCAGGAAGAAACACATATAATGGAAAACATTATGTACAATGAATTGTTATGCCGGGGATATTTCGTTGATGTCGGTGTTGTAGAATTTGTCAACACAAAAAATGGCAAAAAATCAAAAACACAGGTTGAAATAGATTTTGTTGTGAACGCCGGCTCCAAAAAATATTATATTCAGTCTGCATTAAATCTTTCCGATGACGAAAAAATGAATACAGAACTTAGTCCATTAAAGAATACAAACGATTTTTTCAAGAAAATAATTGTTTCAAAAACATCCATGAAACCCTGGACGGATGAAGACGGAATCCTTCACCTGGGTTTATACGAGTTTTTGCTGAATGATCATTCGCTTGATTTATAAAAATGCCCTTCCCTGAGCTCTCCCGACAGAGCAAATATGATTCAGAATATTTACGAGAAAGGATATACCTAATTATGATAAATTATTATTTAGAGCTTTCCATGGCAGACAAGAAGCTGCCTATCACTGAAAGAATGCGCGATGAGCTTTGCGAATGCTGCAAGCAGGCAAGCAACACGGTAGTGGCCCGCCGCGAGAAAAGAACATATTCCATTATCGGACGTAAGGACGAATATACGCTGTATATGACTCTGACCAGCCGAAACGAGGTTCTGCCGAACCGCTCACTTTCCACGCTGACGCGCCGCGTAACCGCGAACGAATACATGAAGAAACTTTTGGTTGGACACACTCCCAATGGCAGTGTTTTCCGATCTACCCTGTTGGAAGAAGACCCTATTTCCAAGAAAATTGCCTATAAATCAGATACAGAAATTGTCAGTGAGATTATTTCGATTTTCTTTGAAAAAACGATGTCTGAGAAGAAAAATGCACTGGCAAATGCCGCTGCAGAAGACATCCGCAGCATTGTATTAAAATATCTGAACGATAAGAAAGCACTGTGATCAGCTTTGCCCATTTAATGTCGCAAGTCCATACCGGAACAACTCATCATTGAGCCGGTCCAGATCATAGATCTGATTATTGATATAGGTCGCAATAATGATATCTCTGGTATCCTTCACATATAGATCGCGATGTCCGTAATTTTCCAGCACGCGTCTGACCAGCTTTCGATCCATCCCGGCAGCAATGCACAGGATCAACACAATATCCCGGGATGGATTTGTCTTGACGCCACCCAGAATATCGTAAACATACGACTTTGATATCAGCCCCCGGCAGCCCTTCACAATCGCAGACGCTGTCATATTCTGCTGTGCCATATGCTCCGAGAAAATAGCATGATTCATGTCGGTCTTCCCATAATTTTCTATAAAATTGTCCATCTCATCGGTACCGGTATGATTCAAAATGTTTAATAATTCCGTCGTTGGTTTTTCCATTTATTTTGCTCCCCCGCGTTGCGAATTTGCTGTTTCACAGCTCCAAAATCCAGCTGCTTCGCAGCCGTCGCACTTCGTGCGTTGTGATTTTGTCGCTCACAAATTCTGCGCAAGGAAACAAGCTCCCCCCGCATTGCGAATTTGTGATATACTTAGTATAAAAAATCTTAACGAAACGTGCAAGGTGAAAAAATGACGATTGAAGAACGCTACGAATTGTCCTGTTATCAGGAGCTGACAAAGCTGAATGACGCCAAAAATATCTGGCTGGTCCGCCACAACGAGACAGGCATGATCTATATCAAAAAAGAAATGCAGTGGTACAACGAAGAAGTCTATCTGCGCTTAAAGGCAACCAATGTGCCAAATATTCCAAAAATATATCTCTGTGTCCGGGATGATTTCACGTTGACCGTCATCGAAGAATATATTCACGGCGTTTCTCTGGACAAGCTGTTAGAACAGCAGGGCATTTTGCCGGAAGCAAGAGTGATTGAAATTGCCGTTGCGATCTGCAATATTTTAGAACAGCTTCATGCCGGGCTGCCGCCTATCGTCCACCGCGACATCAAGCCATCCAATATTATGATCAGTAATGACGGCATTGTAAAACTGATCGACTTTAACGCCGCCAAGGAATTTGATCAGTCCCGGATTGAGGACACACGGCTGATGGGTACCAGGAAATTTGCGGCACCGGAGCAATATGGCTTCGGGCAGTCCGATCCGCGCACCGACCTTTATGCCCTTGGTGTCACCATGTATTATCTTCTGACGAAAGATTACCCGGACAGCGGTCTGTATCACGGACCTCTGGAACCGGTGATCCGGAAATGCATTGCCCTGGACCGTTCCGAGCGTTATCCGGATGCTGCCGCTCTGCGTGCAGAACTTTCGAAATACACTGACCCAAATATGGTACAGACAACCACGGAAAATACAAAATCCGTTGACAATGATTCTGATTCCTCCGGCAATATTTTCACAAAACATTTTTATTCCTATCGCGAAAAGCTTCCGGTTGGTTTCCGTTCCGGCGTTATCTGGAAAATACTCACTGCTGTTTGGGGATACCTGTTTATTTTCTGGCTTTGCCGCTCCATGACCACAACGGCATCGGACGGCTCCAGTATGACGGGCTATCCGCTGTTCGTAAACCGCGCAGGCGCATTTCTGATGCTGATCGGAATTGTTTACTTCCTCGGCAATTACTGTCATGTCCGCGATCAGCTTCCATTCATGCAGCGAAGCCGCGCGCTGCACTGGATCTTAACCGTGTTATATCTTTTCATTTATTGTATCCTCATGTTCTCGCTTGTCTTTTTTCTCGGCGGCGAATAGCAGCACCGATATTCCGCTCACGGGCGGACGCCTTTTATAACCTACCTCTTTAAACTAGAGTGGAGACAACTGTTTTGCTTAGGATCAATTCACCGGAAGCAATCCGTGGCATCAGTTGGATTTCCGAAAGCTCAAAATAAGGAGGTACATACAATGAAAGGAAAATGGAAATGGGTCGTTATCGTTCTGATCGCAATCGTTGTCATCGGCAGTCTCGCCGGCGGAAACGACTCGGATGAGCCAAAGAAAACCGGAGAAGTTTCTTCCTCCGGCACAACAAAATCAGCCGGCACAAGCAGCAAAAAATCCAAAAAGAAAAACAAATTTCACGTCGGCGATATCGTCGAGACACCGGATTTAAAGATCACCTTTATTTCGGCAAAAAATTACAAATGCAAGAATCAATTCATGCAGCCGAAAAAGGGACACATCTATTACCGCATGGAGTTTGAATTTGAAAACAAGGGGGACACCGATCAGACCATCTCCAGCATGGCATCGTGGAACTGCTACGCCGATGGATATGCTGCCGATGCTACATACGCCGTTGCGGACGATGAAATTGACGCCACAATCTCCCCGGGCAATAAGGCGACCGGCGCTGTTTACTACGAAATTCCCAAGAACTCCAAAAAGATCACACTGGAATTTGAAACGAATTTCTGGTCGCAGGATAAGATTGTATTTGTTTCGAAAAATAAATAACAACCATATGATGCAAGGGCAAGGGTCAGATGCAGATAGCAATGACGCTGCTATGGCATCATATTACGATTCATATAAAGCCCCTCTCTGCCTGAGGGGTTTCTATCATGTATGTACTAAAACAGTTTACCACTCAAAAATCCAAAAAAATTAAATTTTCAGAAAATACATATTGCTATAAGACTATATGTAAGATACAATAGAGATAAGTCAACGACAAATATTGTCAAAGAACGCAGATAAAAGCTTGCTATAAAACAAAAAACTCGCCGAAGCGAGTTTAAGTCGTTCAATAATATCACACACTGTGATGCCAAAAGGCGATTTGAATAAATTTTTATTTGAACTTATGATGTAGTTAATATATGGTACTTAACTGATATTGATAATACCGTACATTTTAACAAGTGTCAATATAAAAGGAGAAAAAATATGAAAAAATTTGAAGAATACTATTTAGGACTTGATATGGGAACCGGATCTGTCGGATGGGCGGTGACCGATCCGTCTTACAATGTTATCAAGAGACACGGGAAAGCCCTGTGGGGAATCCGACTGTTCGAATCAGCAAACACAGCAGAAGAACGCAGAGCATTCCGCATATCACGAAGAAGAACAGAACGCCGGAAAGAACGCCTGGCACTCCTGCAGGAAATCTTTGCAGAAGAAATATGCAAAAGAGATGCCGGCTTTTATCAGCGAATGAAAGAAAGCAAATACTGGCATGAAGATAAGCTTGATATCAACGGAAATATGCCGGAACTGCCATATGCATTGTTTGCAGATGACGGATTTACCGACAAGGACTATTATAAAAAATACCCAACCATTTATCATTTACGTTATGCTTTGGTGAACAATTCCGAAGATAAACCGGATATCCGTCTTGTTTACCTGGCACTGCATCACATTATCAAATACAGAGGACATTTCCTGTTCGAAGGAAAGAAACTATCAGAGGTTGAAAACTTTTCTACTGCAATGGACACATTAAAGCAGCAGGCTCTGGAACAAGACATTGATCTCAGCCTTTTGGATGATCCCGATATATTAAACCAACTGGAGTCCATCATCTGCGATGTAAACTGCAGCAAGTCAGATAAAAAGACGCAGATCGGCAAATTGATCGCCGGAACCGACAAACAGAAAAAAGCGATTGCTGCATTGATCACCGGATGTACCGTCAAGTTGAATGATATTTTCCCGAATCTGGAGCTTGATAAGGACGATAACGCAAAAGTATGTTTTTCCGATAATAACTATGAGGAAAAAGAAGCTGAGATCGAAGCACTGCTTGCTGATCGTTTTCTGCTGATTACTGCTGCAAAATGCGTTTATGACTGGACTGTTCTCCATGATATATTGAGCAATTCTCATTATCTCTCTGAAGCAAAAGTAAAAACATATCAAAAGCATTGCGAGGATCTCCGCAAAGTTAAGAAGCTTCTGCGAGCAGACAAAGAAATTTACGAAGCAGTATTTGGCGTCCCGGCAAATAAGGAAGCAAATTACAGTGCCTACATTGGAATGGTAAAGAAAAATGGCAAAAAGCAGCCGATCGAAAAAACCTGTACCACAGACGATTTCTATAAATTTTTAAAGGGAAAACTGGACAAATTACAGGTTGATGAAGCCGGACAGGCGTTGATCGATCAGTTAAAGTCAGAAATGGAAATGGGAACCCTTTTCCCAAAACAAAGAATCCGTGACAACGGTGTTATTCCATATCAGCTGCATGAGAATGAATTAAATGCAATTTTGGAAAATGCTTCAAAATTTTATCCTTTCTTGCTGCAAGCGGATCCGGATGGTCATACACCAATCGAAAAGATTCAAAAAATTTTCCGATTCCGCATTCCATATTATGTCGGACCATTGAATACAACCCACAAGGATAAAGGCGGTCATAGCTGGTCTGTGCGCAAAAAGGAAGGAAAAATATATCCTTGGAATTTTACTGAAATGATTGATGAGGAAGAAAGCGCCACAAAATTTATTGAACGCATGACAAATAAGTGCAGTTATCTCATTGGCGAAGATGTACTGCCAAAGGAGTCATTATTATACGCCAAGTTTAATGTGTTAAATGAGCTTAATAACCTGCGCATTGACGGAGAATTAGTCTCCGTTGAAATTAAACAGTTAATTTACAACCAGGTATTCCAAAAATATCAACATGTAACAGGAAAGAAATTAAAAGACTTTTTACTTCACAATGGAATTATTTCCAAGGGACAGGAACTGTCAGGCTTTGATCAGAATTTTAAAAGCTCATTAAAAGCATATCATGATTTTAAACAGATTGTAGGGGCTGGCGTTTTAACACAAAACCAGCAGGAAGATATTGTCAGGGATATTACGTTATTCGGAGACTCCCAGCCAATGCTTAGAAAACGACTGCGCAGAAAATATCCTGCATTGTCTGACAAACAGGTGCAGCAACTCACATCCCGGAAATATACAGGATGGGGACGACTGTCACGCACATTTTTAGAAGAGATCGAATCCGTCAACAAAGAAACCGGAGAAATAATGAACATTATTACGGCTCTTTGGGAAACCAATGATAATTTGATGCAGCTTTTAAGCGGAAAATATGATTATATTACGCGGATTGAAGAACGGAATGCCGGTCGAAATTTCGAAGGAGAAGTGACATATCAAAATGTAGAAGAATTATATGTTTCACCCGCCGTAAAACGTCCAATCTGGCAGACCATTCGTATTGTTAAAGAAGTTGCACATATAATGGGTGGCAGTCCAAAACGCATATTTGTTGAAATGGCAAAAGAACCCGGTGAAAAGGGAGTCCGCAAGGTATCCCGAAGAAACAGCCTTTTGGATTTATATAAGCAGTGCAAAAAGGAAGCACCTGAATTATATGATCGTCTCGCAAATAAAGAATCTGACAACGCACTGCGCAGTGACAAGCTGTATTTGTATTATTCTCAAATGGGGAAATGCATGTACTCGAATGAGCCAATCGATCTGGATGACCTGTTTACCAACCGTTATGACATTGACCATATTTATCCGCAGTCGAAAGTCATGGACGACAGTCTTGATAACCGCATTCTGGTAAAACGGGAACTGAACAGCAGGAAATCCGATAACTTCCCTGTCCCGAAAGAATATGTCGATGCCGCAAAGCCATTGTGGGATACCCTGCTTTCAAAAAAGCTGATATCCAAAGAAAAATACAAAAGACTGACAAGACGTGATTCTTTCGGAGAAGAGGAGCTTGCAGGATTTATTGCCCGGCAATTAGTAGAAACAAGACAGAGTACCAAGGCAGTTACAAAGCTTCTTGCAACAGCATATCCGGAATCCGAAATTGTGTATTCTAAAGCGAAAGCCGTCAGTGAATTTAGACATAAGTTTGATGCGCTTAAAGTACGCGATGTAAATGATTACCATCATGCAAAAGATGCGTATCTGAATATTGTGGTCGGCAATACATATTATGTCAAATTTACCAAGGATGCAGCATGGTTTATACGAAACAATCCCGGACGCTCTTACAACTTAAAGAAAATGTTCGAGAATGAAACTGTAAAACGTGGAAACGAAACCGCCTGGATTCCTGGAAATAACGGAACTGTACATGTTGTCAAAAAATGGCTGAACAAAAACAATATTTTATTTACACGACAATCCTTTGAAGAGAAAGGTGGTCTGTTTGATCAAAATATTATGAAGAAGGGAAAAGGGCAGGTTCCTCTAAAAAACGGCTCGGACAAACGCTTGCAGGACAAAGAAAAATATGGTGCTTATAATAAGGCAAGCGGTGCTTATTTTATGCTTGTAGAATCTGACGGCAAAAAAGGTACAAGAAAAAGAACCTTAGAATTTGTACCCGTATATATGGTAAAGCAAATGACGGAATCCGACGAATTTCGGAAGAGATATTGCGAGGAAACTCTCGGACTGATAAATCCTGACATTCGTATTCCTCAAATTAAAATAAATACACTGTTTGATGTTGACGGCTTTAAAATGCATTTGTCTGGAAGAAGTGAAAAAAGACTTCTTTTTAAGGGAGCAAATCAATTAGTACTCTCTCCGGAAATGCAAATTATTGTAAAGAAGATTGGCAAATATTGTGCAGACCGAAAGGAAAATAAAAATGCAGTGTTGTCAGAAAAAAGTGAATTGACATCAGATAATCTGGAACAGCTATTTGATGAGCTTTTGAATAAACTTAAAAACTCAATATATGCAAAAAGATTATCTAAACAAGCAGAATATTTAGAAATGGGCAAATCCAAATTTCTAGAACTTACCAACGAAAATAAATGCATTCTTCTGTCAGAGACAATGCACTTATTCCAATGCACTAGCCAATCTGCTGATCTTTCATTGCTAAACGGCCCTAAACATGCAGGGATTTTACTGATGAATAATGATATTACTAAATTGGAGAAAATCAACGTTTACAACCAGTCGATTACCGGATTTTATGAGCAGGTAATTGATCTTCAGACAATATGAGCTGGCGTATTGTTGTCGTGCATAACACGGCTAAACTGGACCTACAGCTGCAATATCTGGTTGTGCGCAGCGAAATGAAAACACAGAAGATACATATTTCAGAAATTGCACTTTTACTTGTAGAATCTACGTCTGTATCTTTAACAGTCGGACTGCTGGCAGAACTGACACGGCAAAAGGTAAAAGTAATTTTCTGTGATCAGAAAAGAAATCCGTCATCGGAACTGGTGTCATATTATGGATCACATGACACCAGCAATAAAGTCCGCACACAAATCGCATGGTCACCAAAGGTGAAGGAGGCTGTCTGGACAGAAATTGTCCGGGAAAAGATCAATCAACAGGCAGAGCATTTACTGGAAAGGGGGAAGAATAAGGAGGCTGGGTTGTTGCGTGAATATGTGCAGCAAATGCAATGGAATGATGCTACAAATCGAGAGGGGCATGCCGCTAAGGTTTATTTTAATGCACTATTTGGAATGGATTTTTCCAGAAGTCAGGATTGCCCAATCAATGCGGCATTGAACTATGGATATTCCTTAATTCTTTCTGCCGTCAATCGCGAAATAGTGATGAATGGATATATTACACAGTTGGGACTATTTCATGATAATATGTTCAATCAATTTAATTTGGGTTCCGACCTTATGGAGCCATTTCGCGTGTTGGTGGACAGAAAAGTTTTCGATATGACATTGATCGAATTTGAGCATGAAGAGAAAATGCAATTAGTCAATTTATTGAATGAGGAAGTTATCATGGACGGAAAGCATTATGTGATTTTAAATGCAATCAAGCAGTATGTAAAAAGTGTGTTTGACGCCCTCAACGAATCGGACATTGCACAGTTATCCTTTTATTCATATGAGTTATAGATATATGAGAGTAATCGTAATGTTTGATCTTCCCATGCTGACCAGCGCACAGAGAAGAGAATATACGCGTTTTCGCAAATTCCTATTGAAAAGCGGATTTGTCATGCAGCAGGAATCTATTTACAGTAAGCTGGCGTTAAATACCAGTATTGCATTAAGAATAGAAGACAATGTAAGAAAAAATAAGCCCTCTGAGGGTCTGGTACAGATGCTGACTATCACCGAAAAACAATATGGTCGTATGGAACTGCTTGTCGGTGAAACAAACAGCGAAGTAATCCAAAGCGATGAGCGATTGATTATTTTATAAATATTTATTTGAGGAGGGAATGTACTTGAAATTAGCCCATTCTGAAATATCTTTTTGTGTTGATTTTGACAAGACAGAAATACCGATTTGTATTATCGAATCACCAAAAAGGTGGCGAGAAATTCAAAAGGAATTATCCGCTCAATATCTCGGGGAAGATGGTGAATGGGTGCTATCTGACCGCGATAAGGAAATGAATTTCAGCAAGACTGTGGAAATGATATTTAATCCACTTCAGCTTGATGAAAATCAGAGAAGGCTTGTAACCTCTTTTCTGAAATCATTTGCAGAAAAAGCCGTTAATGAGTCACATTGGAGAGAAAGCCAGGAATTAAATTCTATCATTCAAACATTTTTTGGCAAAATGGAAACGGAATACTCATTTGGCTACCACATTAATGCGGAAACGGACTTTTCCGCACTCGCAAAAGCCATGGGGCTGCAAATTGAAACACAGTATGAAACAGATTTGGAACGGTTATTGCAATATTGTATCATGATAAAGGAGTTAACCAAAATTAAACTGTTCATATTCTGGAATTTGAGAAATTATTTTACACAAACCGAATTGAAACTATTTTATAAGGAAATCAGACGTCGAGACTGGAAGGTATTATTAATGGAAAATCATTTAGAGCAAATGATAGATGGTGAAAAATGGTACATCATCGACAAAGACAACTGCGAAATATATTGAAACGCAGATCGGAATTGTGTAAAATAGATATAGACGAATATGTTTGGGTACTCAAAAGTACATTTTATGTTAATGATGGCATTTCATTTTTGAATTTGAGGTTTGAGAATGATGTAGAAATGTATGGTACTCAAACTGTAGCTCATTGCCTGACCTGCTGCACCTGTTTGAGAATGATGTAGAAATGTATGGTACTCAAACATGACACCAGCAAGCGATCCAATTCTTTTCGTTTGAGAATGATGTAGAAATGTATGGTACTCAAACACAACGTCAACTACAAGGACGGATCCATCGTTTGAGAATGATGTAGAAATGTATGGTACTCAAACAGTGCTAAGAATATCTCTACAATTCATCTCGTTTGAGAATGATGTAGAAATGTATGGTACTCAAACCGTGTTTAAGCTCGTCATTAGCCATTTCCTGTTTGAGAATGATGTAGAAATGTATGGTACTCAAACTATAAGTCGCGCCAAGGAAAGTACAAAGTCGTTTGAGAATGATGTAGAAATGTATGGTACTCAAACTCATAGACGTCATCGACATAGGCACGACCGTTTGAGAATGATGTAGAAATGTATGGTACTCAAACTGTTACTTCT
>ENA-ORNW01001743-ORNW01001743.1-human-gut-metagenome-genome-assembly--contig:-NODE-1743-length-15910-cov-2.762220_pt1 | contig 15910 bp, 14 predicted proteins | sample MGYA00242121_ERZ509034 | MGnify/ENA primary metagenome ERZ509034 (study PRJEB26280, sample SAMEA2338689) | human gut metagenome | biome: human gut; feature: human-associated habitat; material: faeces... | reverse complement strand
GGACGTCTGAGTTCCTGTCCCAGTAGCACCGGGCCATTTTCAGTTTCCACAGGAACAACCGGAGCATACATGGGTCCCATCCCCCAAGCCATTCCCTGCACGTCCGGCCTAATCCCATTGATCCCCCAGCCGTTCCACCAATTCCTCAATGGAGGGCTCATTTCCTGGCTTTCAATTATTCTGTTATGTTCTCTTAAATCCGCCTCTGCTGTTACCTGATAGATATTTTCTCCCATATCACTTTCCATGGAATTCTTATTTTCTTCTGCCCCTTCTTTTATATCCTCCTCTCTCCTCTCATCCACAGTCTTTTTTTTACCATCATTTTTCTTGTTTTCTTCATCATTTAACTCCTCTGTTTCAACCTTTTCTTTTTCCCGATCTGTACCTTTTTCCACCCCCTTTTTTTCCTGATCCACTACTTCCTCTTCCTGTTCTTCTTCCACGCTCATTCTTTCAATCGTCTTTTTCTCCTGCATCTCCCACGCATCTCTTAAAATTCCTATGTCTCCGGATGCACTCACAGCCTCACAAACGGAATTGCACATTTGATCTACCATTCTCTGTTCTGGCCACTCATCATACATAGGGCTGTTTTGATAATCCATTCTGTCACATGCTTCCGATACATAGCTCTGTATCATCCGGATTTCTCTGGGATACATACTTTTAAAATTTTCCATTCATCTGTCCTTACCCATATCTTTCACTTTTATCATATGCAGAAACCATAAAAAATGTTTCACGTGAAACATAAAAAAGGATATCTGAGTTTATATTCCCAGATATCCCTGCATCATCAATTTTTCTTTACATATCCCAATGCCTGCTCCAGAGCTTCCTGCTCCTCATTTCCCAGCACCTTTTCAGTCTTGCCTGCATCTACTTCCTTCATATATAAATAGCAGCCCTCCTTGCTGTGAAGACAATTCAAAATAAAGCCGCTGTTCGTATAATCCAAAACTGCAATTACAAAACTCAGTGTGCCTCCCATTCCGGGAAATGCATTATAGCGAACCATTCCAAATTTCTGAAAGGAAGAACGGAAATTTCGATTCAACGTTCGGATCGAGTCCTTGGCTGCCCGATCCTCTGCCTTCAAAATACGAATTTCCTCCAGCTGATCCAGTATCACATCCTCCAGTGTTTCCGCATCCTTTCCCCGCATAAAATAATCATATTTCCGACTCAATTTTTTCAGCTTTGCCATAGCAGCAATTACAAGAATCAATAGAATCACTACCAAGCCTGACAATATTACAATAATATATGCCGGATCAAATGGAAGTTCAAATAGCATACTGTTTTCCATTCTTATCTAATCTCTCCTTACTCTTATCCGAATGTTAGATGCAGAATCTTTATTTCTAGTGGATGGACTCAATCATTTCCACAATTCGTTCCAACTCCGCCTCTGAATAGTATTCGATTTCTATACGGCCTTTGTTCTTATCTTTATTATGTATGCTGACCTTTGTTCCCATAATGGTTTTCATTCTGTCTTCCAGATTTTGATAAATCAGCATCAGGGCATCATCCGCTTTCTTTTCCTTCTTTTCTTCTCCAGCAGCTTCCTTGGCCATCCGTTTTACCAACCGTTCTGTTTCCCGGACACTTAAGCTTTTTTCTATAATTTCCTTTGCTGCCTTTAACTGAAGCACCCCGCCGTCCAGAGAAAGAAGCGCTCTGGCATGACCGCTGCTAATAATACCCTGGATGAGCATTTCCTGAATCTGCTCATCCAGCTTTAAAAGACGCATGGTATTCGTAATGGTCGCTCTGTTTTTTGCTACACGCTCTGCAATTTCCTCCTGCGTGAGATTAAACTCACGAATCAGCTGCTGATACGCCTTTGCCTCTTCAATCGGATTCAGATCTGCCCGCTGAACATTTTCAATCAGAGAAATCTCCATTGCTTCCTGTCGGCTGTACTCCTTTAAAACCACCGGCGCTTCCTTGAGTCCCGCCATCTGGGCAGCTCTCCATCTTCTTTCTCCGGCAATAATCTCGTAAAAGTTCCCATTCTTCTTTACAAGAAGCGGCTGAAGAATCCCGTACCGTTTGATTGAGGCAGATAACTCCTTAAGCTTCTCCTGATCAAATGTCTTTCTTGGCTGCTCCTTATTCGGCTGAATCAGAGAAAGCTTTACCATCAGTTCCTTTCCTTTTCCATCTTCCATCGCAATCTTTTCTTTCTGTTCCTTAATCACTTCTTCCCCAAAGATTGCGCCCAAACCTTTTCCCAAACCTCTTTTAGCCGCCATTATACCTCTCCTCTGCTAATCACTTCTGCTGCCAGCATACGATAGCTCTCCGCACCCGTAGAACGGGACGAATAGTGATTGATGGACATTCCATGACTTGGAGCTTCTGCAAGCCGCACATTTCTTGGAATGATTGTTTTATAGATTGTCTGATTCAGATTACTCTTCACACTCTCCACTACCTGAAGAGACAGATTGGTTCTGGCGTCATACATAGTAAAGACTACGCCTTCCAGTTCCAATGACGGGTTCAGCTTTCTCTTCACCAAATCTACCGTCTTTAACATCTGATTCAATCCCTCCAATGCGTAATACTCACACTGGATTGGCACCAGCACGGTATCAGCTGCTGTCAAAGCATTAATCGTAAGTATATTTAATGAAGGCGGACAATCAATTAAAATGAAATCATATTCATCCCGTACCATGTCTAACGCTTTCTTAAGCAGGTTCTCTTTCTCATCCAGTTCCTGAAATTCAATCTCTGCACCCGCCAGATTCATATCCGAAGGAAGTACATCCAGATTTTCCTGAACCTCTTTTGTGATGCACTCCTTTATAGAAGCCTCTCCAGCCATCATATCATAAACGGTCTGTTCAAAATCCTTTTCTTCCAGGCCCAGGCCGCTGCTGGCATTTCCCTGTGGGTCAAAATCCACCAGCATTACATGCTGTCCTGCTTCTGCAAGGCAGGCTGCCAGATTGATCGCCGTGGTTGTTTTTCCTACTCCGCCCTTCTGATTTGCTATTGTAATAATCCGTCCCATATCCGTTTCCTCACGTTCGTTTTCGATGTACCAGACGATTATAACACAACTTTTCTGCTTTTCCTATGAAAAACTCTGCATTTGTATTTATTTTTCTATTTTATACAAAATATTACATGAGTAATGTTTCACGTGAAACATTACCATCTGTAGACAAGGAAGCACTGTGTTCTGGTGTTTAGGACGCCAGAACACAGTAAAGTGCGGAAACTCAAAAAACAGTTTTCATTGTAATCACTATCCACTTGTACTATAATAATCTTACCATCAGCGGACAAAAACTGCTCAGTTTACGAACCGGCACACGACACCTATCATTACTTTTTCAGGAGATAAAACGAATGAAAACAAGAAATAAATTATTGACTCTGCTCATACTGGCTGCAGGTGATGCTGCCGCCACTGCCTGTATCAACAAGGCCATTAAACTGTCTGCGATTTCCAGACACATTCTTGAAAATGAAAGCAGCGCCTCTCTATGCTATCACTGGCGCTTTGGAAACATTCACTATACAAAAGAAGGAAGCGGCAAACCGATTCTTCTGATCCATGATCTCTCCCCCGCTTCCAGCGGTTATGAATGGAAAGAATTTGCCCGACGTCTTGCAAAGGATCGAACCGTCTATACCATTGACCTGTTGGGATTTGGCCGTTCAGAAAAGCCGAATCTCACCTACACAAACTATCTTTACGTCCAGCTGATTTCAGATTTTATTAAATCAGAAATCGGTCACCGCACCGATGTGGCGGCAACTGGAGACTCCTCTTCGATTGCTGTCATGGCCTGCAGCAATAGTCCGGAGCTCTTTGACCGGCTTCTTCTGATCAATCCCGAATCTCTGCTCTCCAGCAGTCTGGTTCCGGGAAAAAATGCCCGGCTTTATAAGTTGATTTTGGATCTTCCCATTGCAGGAACTCTGATTTACAATATAGCCTGCAGCCGAAAAAATCTTACTCAGGATTTTATGAGCCGCTGCTTCTGTAATCCCTACTCTGTTAATTCCCGGCTGGTTGATGCTTACTATGAATCAGCCCATCTGGGAGCTTCTCCAAAATCCATTTATGCCAGTGTAAAATGTAACTACACAAAATGCAATATTACAACCGCTCTGCGCCGGATTGATAACAGCATCTGTCTTTTTGGCGGAGCAGAGTTGGATGGTATGTCCGAAACTATGGAAGATTATCAGAATTACAATCCTGCAATCGAAACAGTGCCAGTTCCTAAGGCGAAACATTTGCCCCATCTGGAATCCCCTGCTCGATTTTATGAATTATTCCGCCCTTATCTGGAAAATTAAAATACCGGCAGTCTCTGCTGTCAATGTTTCACGTGAAACATTTCTGCGGAAACTGCCGATCACTTTTAATAGAAATAATAATGTAACTGTTCAAGACGGGCCAGTTACACAATAATATACGTTAAAGGAGGCTCCCATATGTTACGAATCGGCTGTCATCTTTCCTCTGCCAAGGGCTACTGTTCCATGGCAAAGGATGCTACCAAAATACATGCAAACACCTTTCAATTTTTCTCACGCAACCCCCGCGGAGGAAATGCCAAAGAAATCAATCCTGAGGATGTGGCTCTATTTCTTAAAAAAGTGCAGGAACAGGATCTGATCCCCATTCTCTGTCATGCCCCCTATACCTTAAATGCCTGCTCTGCCGATCCTCATCTCCGGGATTTTGCCAGAGAAACTATGGCAGACGATCTGGCACGGATGGAATACACTCCCGGAAATCTTTATAACTTCCATCCGGGAAGTCATGTGAAACAGGGTGTTGATGTGGGAATTTCCTATATCGCAAATATGTTAAATGCCATATTAAAACCGGAACAAACCACCACTGTCCTCTTAGAAACCATGGCCGGAAAAGGAAGCGAAATCGGCCGCAGCTTTGAAGAACTTCGCCAGATTCTTGACCGGATAGACCTGTCCGACCATATGGGGATCTGTATGGATACCTGTCATGTATGGGATGCCGGCTATGATATCGCAAACCATCTGGATGATGTTCTCGCAGAATTTGATCACATCATTGGTTTAAATCGTCTGAAAGCCATCCATCTCAATGACAGCATGAATCCCCTTGGTTCTCACAAAGACCGCCATGCCCGGTTGGGCGAAGGCCAGATTGGCCTTCCGTCCTTAAAAGCCATTATCAATCATCCCGCCTTACGCCATCTTCCCTTCTATTTGGAAACACCGAATGATCTGGATGGCTATGCCCGTGAGATTGCCATGATGCGCGAAGCCTGGAGTTAACGCTCCGGGCTTTCTTTTTCCTTTTTTCCTGCCAATTTCTTTTTTCTGGCACTTTCTGTAACCGTTTTCATATTCCCGGATCCACGCAGAATCAGCCTGCATGGAACCATTACACGCTTTCCGATTCTGCGTTCCTGTTCTTTTTCATCAAATCGTTCCTGAAGCAGTCTCATCGCTTCCCTTCCCTGTTCCACTGCATCCCGCTCCACAACCGAAAGACGATATCCCAGCTCATATAAAACCGGCTGATCATCAAAGCCCATAAAGCCCAGATCTTCTCCTGCCGTCAGCTCCTTCCTTTCCAGACATTTCATGCAGCTGCATGTTCCTGCCCCGCTCAGTGCAAACAGGGCCGTAGGCGGTGTATTTTCTTCTAAAAGCCGCGCAATCGCATCTGCTGTTTCTGCTCCGCTTTCTCCGTTGTATATTACATATTCATCGGAAACCTCCAGGCCATGATCCTCCATTGCCTGCATAAAGCCCCGAAAACGCTCCCTGTCCTCTCTGAAATTGCCTTTTTCACGAATGACTGCAATCTTTTTATGGCCTGCATCCATAAGGGACTCAGCGCCTTCATAAGCCCCCCTCCAGTTATCTCCAAACACACAGTCAAACGGTGCTCCTTTTATATTCCCTTCTGTCAAGATCACTGGCATTCCCTGCTCTTCCAGATGGAGAAGTTTATCTCTCGTCCCCCTGTCATCAGAAGCTGCGGGAGCAACGATAAGCCCTTTCATTCTCTGGTTTTCAGCAGCCTCCAGAAACTCATGCTGCTTCTTTATATCCCCTCCTGTGTTCATAAGAACAATATTGTAGCCGAAAGGCTGAGCCAGACGGCAGATCCCTTCCAGAATCCCACTGTAAACTCTCTGACTTGCGGAAGGGAGAATCACTCCAATACTGAAGCTGTCTCTTCCGCTCAGGCTCCTTGCAATCAGACTGGGCGTATAGTTATTTTTCTCAACTGCCGCCATTACCTTTTTCTTTGTCTCTTCTTTCACATATCCCGAACCATTTAGTACACGGGATATGGTAGCCGGAGATACTCCTGCCACCCGGGCAATTTCTTTAATATTCATGCGACCTTGTCCTGCCTGTACTGTATTTTCTGTAATCGTTTTCATAGTGTATCCCCTGTTTTTGCATCATGCGTCATAAAGTACGTGTAACCGTTTTCCATCTCTTCTGCGGCACTGATCTCACCCACATATGCTCTGCCTTCGCGCCTATTTTCCCAGAGGTTCTTTCCCCGGCATTCCCGCTTTTCTTGGATATCTGGAAGATACCGGCTTTACTTTACGAATACGGATCAGACTTCTGGCTCCATCTCCTTCCGGTAAAGAAAAGCGCACCACTTCGTTTATTTCTCCTCCCAGAATTGCTGCTGCTTTCTTTCCCTGATTCAGCTCTTCCTCAATTTCTCCTGATTTATAAGGAATAAAGAATCCCCCTTTTTTTACAAAAGGAATACAATATTCTGACAGCGATGCCAGATTTGCTACTGCTCTGGACACTGCCAGATCATACTGCTCCCTGTGCTCTTTCATCCGTCCTGCATCCTCTGCCCTTCCATGGATGCACTGTACATTCTCCAGTTCCAGCTCTCTGCATACCTGCTCTAAAAATTTTACTCTTTTATTCAGCGAATCCAGCAACGTGAGTTTAATCTGAGAAAATGCAATCTTAAGCGGGATTCCAGGGAACCCCGCTCCGGTTCCCACATCAATCACAGAAACCGTTTTCATATCTTTAGCTTCACCTTCAGACTCCCGATCCAGAAGCTCATGATACGCCTTTACCAGGCAAAGACTGTCACAGAAATGCTTTGCCACCACGTCCCCTTCCTCTGTAATGGCTGTCAGATTCATCACTTTATTTGTCTCCACCAGCATTTCATAATATTTAAAAAACTGTTCCAACTGCCTCTGGCTCAGGGTTATATTCAGCTCCCTTGTCCCGGCCTTCATTTTCTCAGCAAATGATTCTGTCATTGATCCCGTCCTCTCTTTTATATGTAAAAACCATCTTTTACTCTCTTCCCAGATACACTAAAAGCACTGATATATCCGCCGGAGATACCCCGGAAATCCGTGATGCCTGTCCCACGGTAGACGGCTGTATCTGATTCAGCTTCTGAACAGCTTCCCGACGCAGGCTCTTTACCTGGCTGTAATCAAAGTTTTCCGGCAGATGCCTGCCTTCCAGCTTCTTAAACTGGGCTACCTGCTGTCTCTGCCTCTTTATGTAGCCCTCATACTTGATTTCAATATTTACCTGCTCCCGCACATCAAATGGAAGATCCGGCCTTTTTTTATCAATTTCCCTGATCTTTTCATAATCCAGCTCCGGCCGGCGCACCAGCTCTGCCAGCGTACTTCCTGATTTAAGAGGCGTACTTCCGTACTGCTCCAGAACTGCCTGGACTGCCGGCGTTCCGCCGATGGCAGTATTTTCTAAACGGCGTATTTCTTCTTCGATGGCCTGACGTTTAGAGAGCAGCTTTTCATACTCCTCATCGCTTACCAGTCCGATTTTATGACCGATTTCCCGAAGCCGTAAATCGGCATTATCCTGGCGCAGCAAAAGCCGGTACTCTGCCCTTGAAGTCATCATCCGGTATGGCTCATGGTTTTCCTTGGTCACCAGATCGTCAATCAGAACGCCGATATAGGCCTGTGACCGGTCTAACACTACCTGCTCTCTTCCCAGCACCTCCATAGACGCGTTTACGCCCGCCATAAAGCCCTGAACTGCTGCCTCCTCATATCCGGAGCTTCCGTTAAACTGACCGCCCGCAAACAGGCCTCTGATGCGTTTAAACTCCAGGGTAGACTTTAACTGCAGGGCATTGATGCAGTCATACTCGATCGCATAGGCATTGCGCACGATCGTTACATTCTCTAACCCCGGTACGGTGCGGTACATGGCATACTGCACGTCTTCCGGCAGAGAGCTGCTCATTCCGCCCAGATACATTTCATTGGTATAAAGTCCCTCCGGCTCCACAAACACCTGATGGCGCTCCTTATCAGGAAAACGCACTACCTTATCCTCGATAGACGGACAATATCGAGGGCCTGTTCCCTCAATGGCTCCTGAAAACAGCGGCGAACGGTCCAGATTATCCCGGATGATCTGATGGGTCTCCCCATTGGTATAGGTCAGCCAGCAGGAAACCTGCTCCTTCTGTATGCTGTCCGGATCGGTTGAAAATGAAAACGGCACAATCCGCTCATCTCCAAACTGCTCCTCCATCTTTGCAAAATCAATGCTTCTCTTATCCACTCTGGCCGGAGTTCCCGTCTTAAACCGGAACATCTCGATCCCATTATCAATCAGAGACTGTGTCAGGTGGTTGGCCGCCTGAAGGCCATTAGGCCCTGTAGGATTGCTTACATCCCCGTAAATGCATCTGGCCCGCAGATAGGTGCCTGTACACAAAACGACCGCCTTTGCGTGGTATACAGCGCCGGAAAAGGTCTTTACGCCTCTTACAGCGCCCTCTTTTACAATCAGCTCCGATACCTCTGCCTGGCGTATGGTCAGGTGTTCGGTCTGTTCCAGGGTCTGCCTCATGGCCTGAGTATAGGCCTGCTTATCCGCCTGGGCCCTGAGGGAGTGAACCGCCGGCCCCTTGGATTCATTTAACATCTTGGACTGGATAAAGGTCTTATCAATATTTTTGCCCATTTCTCCCCCAAGCGCATCCAGTTCACGGACCAGATGGCCCTTGGAGCTGCCTCCTATATTGGGATTGCAGGGCATCAGGGCAATGCTGTCCACACTGACCGTAAACATGATGGTTTCAAGCCCAAGCCGCGCGCAGGCTAACGCCGCCTCGCAGCCCGCATGGCCTGCTCCCACCACCACGATATCATAACTTTCTTCCAAATACGGCATCTTTTTCCTTCCTTCCTGTCCTCTCATTTTCCCATACAGAACTTTGAGAAGATCTCATTTACCACATCATCATCCACTGCTTCTCCTAAGATCAGTCCCAGCTGTTCATAGGCGTCTGCAAGATCTATGGAATAAAAATCCTCCGGCATCCCATCAAGCACACTTGAACGCACCATCCGAAGGCTCCTTAAGGCAGCTTCCAAAGCCTCCTTATGACGGGCATTTGTAATATATACCTGGTCATTAAAGGCAATCTCTCCATGATAAAACATGGACTGGATCTCCTTTTCCAGATCTCCGATCCCATGCTCCTCCTTGGCGGAAATAGGGATTACACGGTGGCCGCACTGCTCCTCTAAAGCCTCCTTATCTACAGTAAGCTCCAGATCCGTCTTATTTAAAAGCACAATGGCCTTCTTATCATGGATCAGCTCCATGATCTCCCGGTCGCTCTCATCCAGCGGGCGGGAGCCGTCTGCCACATAAATGATCAGATCCGCTCCTTTTGCTGCCTTCATGGCACGGTTTACGCCGATCTTTTCCACTACATCCTCCGTGTCCCGGATTCCCGCCGTATCCACTACATGCAGGCTGATCCCCTGAAGGTTAATATGCTCCTCTAAGGTATCTCTGGTAGTACCTGCAATATCCGTTACAATAGCCCTCTCTTCCCCTAAAAGCACATTCATCAGGGAAGATTTTCCTGCGTTAGGTTTTCCAAGGATCACCGTCCGAACGCCCTCTGTCATCACTCTTCCGTCATCTGCCGAGGCGATCAGCTTTTCAATCTCTTCTGTCACCGGCTCCAGCACCTTTAAAAGCCTGTCCCCGTACCCCTCCAGTGAAATGTGCTCCGGATCATCCAGAGCCGACTCAATAAAGGCAGTCTCATAAAGAATGGTTTCCCTGAGAGCCCGTATCTTTCCCGATACCGATCCTCCCAGCTGGCTCACAGAGCTCTTTAAGGCATAGTCATTGGATGCATGGATCAGTTCTGCCACTGCCTCTGCCTGGGCCAGATCCAGCCTTCCGTTTAAAAAGGCGCGCTTGGTAAACTCTCCCGGCTGGGCGGTTCTGGCCCCGTTATGAAGGACTGTTTCCAGAATCCGCTGAACCATGCGAATGCCGCCATGACAATCAATCTCAACGGTATCCTCTGCTGTATAGCTGTTTGGCCCCCGCATAATAAGCACCAGAACCTCATCGATCCTTTCATCACCATCATAAATATATCCATAATGGGCTGTGTGGGACTTTGCGTCCCATAATGTTCCTGCCTGCCCCTTTTTATTCCGATAGATTCGGTCAATGACCTCAAAGGCCTGATCTCCGCTGATCCTTACAATGCCGATTCCCGAATTGCTCATGCCTGTGGCAATGGCAGCAATGGTTTCTGTTTTCATTTTCACTCCTCGCCTTTCTGGCTTTCAGCGCAAAAAGAGGCCGCCGCAAATCACTCTGCAACAGCCTCCCCATGTTCATTTACCGGATTACTCCTCTGTTTCCTGTCCGCTGCCGCCGGCTGTCTCAGCATTATGCTCTGACAGGGAAGCCGCCTGATAGGAGTCATTCCTGCGGGTATTTCCCCGGTAGCCGCCGGTACGCTCATAGCGCCCGCCGCGGCTGCGGTCATAACGTCCCCTGCGCTCACCGGCGCCTGTTTCCTTCTTAAGAGCGATTACCACATGGCGGAAAGGTTCTTCCCCCTCACTGCGGGTAGTCACATACTTATCATTCTGGATCGCCGCATGGATGATCCTTCTCTCATAGGGATTCATGGGCTCCAGAGAAACGGGACGTTTGGTTCTCTTAACCTTGTAGGCAATGTTCTTTGCCAGGGTCTCCAGAGTCTCTTTTCTGCGCTCACGGTAATTTTCCGTATCCAGTTTGACTCTCAGATAACCGTCTGTTTCCTTGTTTACAATAAGGCTAACAAGATACTGAAGAGAATCCAGGGTCTGACCTCTCTTGCCGATCAGGATTCCCATATCTCCGCCCTCTAATTCCAAGGACAGCTCCTGCTCCCCTTCATTATATTCCGACTTAATGGATACGTCCATACCCATAGCGTCAAATATCTGGGTCAGAAACTCAATGGCCCTGTCCGCCACTGTTTTCTTCTTCTTTGCGCGGATCACAGCCGGCTTTGCGCCCAGCCCCAGAAAGCCTTTGCTTCCTTCCTCCACAACCTCATACTCCAGTTTATCGCTGGTTGTCTTAAGTTCGATCAGAGCTTTCGTAACCGCTTCATCCACTGTTTTTGCAGAAACCGTAATCATATCCATACGAAACCCTCCTACTTTTTCTTTCCCTTCTCCTGACGCTCATTGTATTTGGCTACCATATTCGCCTTGGCTGCCAGACTTCCCGGTTTGGCATCCTGATTATAGTACTTATTGGATTCCTCTACCTGAACCTTTGTCTTGGCAATTTTTTCCATACGAGCAGACTCTTCTCTGGATTCCTTCTCTTCCATCCTCTTTAACATCTCATCTACATTTCCGACTTTGACAGGAGAAAGGCCCTTCTTGGCACGCTTTTTATTGGTCTTTTCAATATTCTTCTGTACCAGGTCATCCATATCTACCTTGTTCAGGTAGGAATTGATCCATACCTGCTGGATGATAGTGAACACACTCTGAGCCACCCAGTAAAGACCGATACCGGAAGCAAAGGAGAAGCAGAAGAATACGGACATCAGAGGCATGGTGATATTCATGGATTTCATCATGCTGGCAGCCGGATTATCGTCATCAGCCGGCTGAGACTGATTGGAAGTCATAAGCTTTGTACTGTACCACTGGCTTAAGCCTGCAAGGATCGGAATTGCCAGAGCTGCAGCTGCCATACCCAGAGTTACGCCGCCCTGCTGCTCAAAGAAATTCACGATCACCTGAAATGGAGTATACGCAATATTCAGGCCAAAGAAGCTCTGCATATTTTCAATGGCTTCCACTGCATTTACGCCTGCATCTGTCACTGCCTGTCCCACTGCCGGGAATGCGGCAACAAAGCTGTCCCACTGCTGGGCTGTAAAGGTATATAAAAGGTCAATTACCGTGTTTACATTGTTATAATCAAATTTCTCACCCACCATCTTATGGGCCTCTGCCAGCTGGGTAAACGCCTGCTGGGTCTGGTATCCGCTGGGAAGATGGGAAATTACCGTCTCATAATAGCCTCTGACAGACTGTACATAAGCCGGAATATTGTAAATAACTCTGTACAGTGCAAAAATGATCGGCATCTGGATCAGAAGAGGAAGACAGCCGCCCGTCATGGATGTGCCGTATTTCTCATATACTGCCTTGATCTCAGCCTGCATCATCATCGCGGCTTTCTGATCATTTTCTTTTCCTTTGTATTTCTTCTGAATTGCTGCAATTTCCGGCTGCATAACCGTCATCAGCTTGGATGATTTCTGCTGCTTTATGGTCAAGGGAATCATAAGAACCTTTGTAACCAGTGTAAACAGGATAATGCAAAGACCGATATTTTCAATGCCGAATATGCTGGTGAACTCAAAAAGCAGGTCCATGATCCAGCCAAGGATACTTGCGATCGGCCCCAGAAAACCGCTGTCCTTTGTCAATACTACTGCGCCGACTAAACCGTTCAAAACGCTACCTCCTTATGGAACTTTCTACGGAACTGGATCATAACCGCCTTCTGCAAAGGGATGGCAACGAAGGATCCTCCTGCAGGCTAACCATGTACCTTTTAACGCGCCATACTTTTGAAGTGCCTCAATGGCGTATTGAGAGCACGTTGGCGTGTAAATACAGTGAGTCCTTACCTTTAAGGGCGACAGATATTTCTGGTAGATCCTGATAAGCAGGATCATTCCTTTTTTTATCATAACTCTCACTTCGATTCCTTTAAAATGTGATGCAGTCCGCACAGGTGCATATAGGCACCCTCCAAATGTCTGTAATCAGATCTTGCGGCAGCCACACGGGCTACCAGAATGATGTTTAACCCAGTCTCAATTTTATTATCATTCAACCGGAATATCTCCCGCAGCAGCCTGGTCACATGATGGCGTACCACGCTGTTGCCTACTTTTTTACTCACCGATATCCCGATGCTGTTCGCTTCTCCCCCGCTTCTTACCACATACATGACTAAAAGACGGTTGGCATAGGACTTTCCATTTCTATATATATACTGAAAGTCACTGTTTTTTTTAATGGAAGGAAATCGCTTCATTCGATCCTCCTGGAAATTTGCCGGAACAGGTTTATGTACTGGGTTCCGACTTGTTTATTGTAGACGTAAGAAAAAGGCCACATGAAAATGTGGCCTTGCAATTCTTAAGCGGTTAACTTTGCTCTACCTTTTGCTCTTCTGGCAGCAATAACTTTTCTACCGCCTGCTGTCTTCATTCTTGCTCTGAAGCCATGAACTTTTGCTCTCTGTCTTTTCTTAGGCTGAAATGTCATCTTCATAATCCGGGCACCTCCTATCAAATATTATCTGGTAATGTGATATAACACACATTTGACTAGTATAATTAAACATCTTCTCAATTATATAGAAGAAATCCGCCTCCGTCAAGCAATTTTTTATTAAAATACAGGCTTTTGCGCCCTGAAACCGCTTACTTTATGAATTTCAGCATAATCTTTCCAATTATAGCCACCAAAACTGCAGCTACGACCGCCTCCGGAATCCCTGATGCGGTAACAGTAGCCATGATCAGTCCCCACACTGCGTCAACAGCCACATTCTTTACCTGCGCATACGGAAGCGCCAAAAGCTTATAAATACTTCCCATCACAGCCACCGTATTTACCATAGATCCCATAAAACCGGTTACAGCCAGCGCCACCATGCGGTTCATCTTACATTTTGACAGTAAAATCCAGAGCCATCCTGCAAAAAAACCGATTAAGATCCGGCATCCAACGGAAATCCACACTGCCTTTACGGCTCCTGAAATCCCGGTCATGCTCATAAACGGTGAAAACGCAAAGGATAACAGGGTAGGCGCCATCGTGTTGCTCACCATAGAACAGATACCGAACACTCCTCCCAGGATGGAACCTGCCAGGATACTCAGCACGATGATCCCGAACACCGGCCAGGTCAGCAGGCCCTCCATGGTGGCCATATAGCCGGCATCCATCATCTGGGCGGCATACTCCAGATAGCTCTCTTTGGTGAACCACAGGGGCAGGAAGTCCCCGATGAATCCCAGATTGAAGCAGAAGAAGCCCAGCACCAGCCAGCTCTTCTGCCTGAACTGCCCGGCCCGCAGGCACAGCTCACACAAAAGTCCGCCCACCAGCCCGGTGATGGGGAACATCCATGTGGCGGCTACCAGCACCACGCCGGTAACAAGGCTGGTGAGCAGAAAGGGACCGTTCTTTCGCACTTTGGCAACCATCAGCATGAACACCGGCCCAATCAAGATGGCATCAATCAAGTGGGTGGCAAACCACACATAGGGACTGACGCCGCCTACCAGCATAAAGACAAAGCGGATGGCGATGCACACCGCTCCCAGCGCGCCGGCGGTGATGGCGTCCTTTGCTGTCAGCTTCCGTTTTCCCTGTTCCAATGATTGAGACATGTTTCTGTTCCTCCTGTTCCTAATCGTTAGTTATTGCTAACCACAGAACAGAATAGCACATCTCTCTGCCTTTCACCAACTCCATTCCGGCGTTTTGGCTCCAAACAGCATTTGATTTTCCTTGTCCCATTGACGGCCTGCTCCCGGTTCGATACAATCAAAGCAAGAGAACACAAGGGAGGAAACATTTATGTCCAACCTGTCACAGCTCTTTGACGCTGGGCGTTTCCCCGGCGGCGTGGAGGTCCGTCCCGACGGGAAAGCCGCCGTGATGACGCTCCGCGGACCAGAAAACGGCAGTCTGCGGCTGTTCTCCCTTTGGGAGGGTGTGATCCTCTCCTTCAACCGGATTGATACCCAGGTCTGGCCTCTGGCGCAGGCCGAGGCAAACAATATCCTCCTTTTGAATTTCTGTCAGAAGGGCCGCTGCGAGGTGGCGCTGGATGACGGCCAGTTCGCCTTTCTCTCCCAGGGGTATATGGCTGTGGGGACACAGCAGGCCCAGGAGGAATACTGCTATCCCGGAAGTCTCTATGAGGGGATCGAGCTGTTCCTTGATCTGGATGCGCTGTCCCGGCAGCCCTATCCGCTCTTTCAGGAGAGTGAGGTCAGCCCGGAGGAGATCATGGAGCATCTGCACACCCACCGCCGCCTGTATCTGGCCTCTACTCCGCCCACCGTTCAGACGGCGCTGGACGAACTGTGGCAGCTGCGGGATTCCCAGGAGCTGGGTCTGATCAAGCTGCTCTCCGCCCGGCTGCTCTGGGAAGTGAAGCGACAGCCTGTGGAGGCCAGTCCGTCGATCCGCTACTTCACCCGCTCCCAGGTGGCCATTGCCAGAGAAACCCGGGAGATCCTGTGCGCCGATTTGAGCCAGAACCACACGGCGCGGGAGTTGGCAGAGCGGTTTCAGGTGAGCGAAACCAGCCTGAAAAACTACTTCCGGGGCGTGTTCGGGGAAAATCTATCCATATTCCTGCGGGAGGCGCGGATGCGCCGGGCGGCAGAGCTGCTGCGGGACACCGAACTGCGGGTGGCCGAGATCGCGGCACAGGTGGGCTACGAAAATCAAAGCAAATTCGCGGCGGTTTTTGCCAGGCAGTTCGGCTGCCCGCCGCTGGAATATCGCAGAAG
>ENA-ORNW01001725-ORNW01001725.1-human-gut-metagenome-genome-assembly--contig:-NODE-1725-length-16029-cov-2.346626_pt1 | contig 16029 bp, 14 predicted proteins | sample MGYA00242121_ERZ509034 | MGnify/ENA primary metagenome ERZ509034 (study PRJEB26280, sample SAMEA2338689) | human gut metagenome | biome: human gut; feature: human-associated habitat; material: faeces... | reverse complement strand
GGCGGTTCCCTCGGGCGCTTCTACCGGCGTGCGCGAAGCGATTGAACTCCGCGACAAGGATCCGGCTCGTTTCGGCGGCAAAGGCGTTCTCAAGGCCGTAGAAAACGTTTCGGGTGAAATTGCCAATGCCGTGCTCGGCGCAGAAGCGTCCGATCAGGTCTACATTGACCGCCTGATGATTGATCTCGACGGCACGGAAAACAAGAGCCGCCTCGGCGCCAATGCGATGCTCGCAGTCTCCATGGCCGTGGCGCGCGCTGCCGCTCAGGAAACCGGTCTGCCGCTCTACCGCTACTTCGGCGGCATGGGGGCCGTCACGCTGCCCGTTCCGATGATGAACGTCATCAATGGCGGCGCACATGCCAACAACAACCTCGACCTGCAGGAATTCATGATTGTGCCGGTCGGCGCTCCGACCTTCCGTGAAGCGCTGCGCTGCGGCGCCGACACCTTCCAGGCGCTCAAGAAGCTCGTCAATGCCCGCGGCTTGTCCACGGCTGTCGGCGATGAAGGCGGTTTCGCCCCGGTGATCGAGTCGCACGAAGAAGCGCTCGATCTGATTCTGGACGCCATTGCCGCCGCCGGCTACGAACCCGGGCGCGACGTGTGCCTCGCACTCGACTGCGCTTCGTCGGAATTCTTCGACAACGGCCGCTATGTGATGAAGAAGTCCACGGGTGATTCGCTTACCGCTGAAGATTGGATCGGCGTGCTGGCCGACTGGTGCGGCCGCTACCCGATCGTCTCGATTGAGGACGGCATGGCCGAGGGCGACTGGGAAGGCTGGGCCAAGCTCACGGCTGCGCTCGGCGACCGCATTCAGCTCGTCGGTGACGATCTGTTCGTCACCAACCCCAAGATCCTCAAGGAAGGCATTGAGCGCGGCATCGCCAATTCGATTCTGGTGAAGGTCAATCAGATCGGCACGCTTTCGGAGACCTTCGAAGCCGTCAATATGGCCAAGTGCGCGGCTTACACGGCCGTCATTTCGCACCGCTCCGGCGAAACGGAAGACAGCACGATCGCGGATATCGCTGTGGGTCTCAATGCGGGTCAGATCAAGACCGGCTCGATGAGCCGCTCGGACCGCATGGCCAAGTACAACCAGCTGCTGCGCATTGAAGAGCACCTTGCCGGGGCTGCCGTCTATCCGGGCCGCACCGCATTCAAGGCGCTGCGCGGCTAAAGGGCATAAAACCTGCCGGACCCCGTGATGACGGGCTCCTGGCAGCAAAGATCATTGCCGCACTGCATATTTAAGGCTCGCAATGGTCTTCCATCCCCGGACAGCTATCTACAATAGAGAGCTGTCCGGTTTGTTTTTTTCGAACTGCTTAATCAGCAGTCACTGTCTCCACGCCGCTATGGTCCGCTTATTCATCTGCATTCTGCTTCTCGGCATCTGCGCCGCGCAGTACCAGCTGTGGCTTGGGCGGGCAAGTTGGAGTAGACTGTCTGAGTTGAGGGTGATACTTAATACCCAGCGCGAGGAGAATGAATCGCTTCGCCGAGCCAATGAAGCGCTGCAGGCCGAATTCAATTCACTCGCCAACAATCAAGATGCCATTGAAGAGCGCGCCCGCCGCGAGCTCAATATGGTCAAGCCCAATGAAATTCTCTTCCGTATTGAGACGACGGAAGAAGCGGCTCGCAAATCCGATGCAGCAGCATCCATGCCGGACGTCGACGCTCCGGACATTGCCGCAGGGGCTAAACCGACCTTTACGCCTAAGAAGTCGGATCTTTATTCCGCGCCCAAGAACCAGCGTGCGCCGAAGGCTCGAGATCGACGTCAGTAGATTGGCGCCTCGGGCAAAACAAACGGCGCGGAGACATCCCCGCGCCGTTGGTGAGCATTCTTAGTCTCAGAAAGAACGAACGTTATGCCTTCTGCGTCTGCACGCCCGGCGTGAAGAGCGCTGCAGCGTCGATGGCGTCATAGTGCGCTTTGGCGCCGCAGAAGCGGCAGGCGACGTCAAGGGCGCCTTTTTCTCGGATGATGGCTTCGACTTCTTCGCGGCCGAGTGAACGAACCAGATCGTCAAAGCGGGCTTTAGAGCACGTGCAGGCAAAGTGCGGCGCCGCTTCATGCGTGACGAGCGGAGACTCTTCCCAGAAGAGCCGGCGGTTGATGTCTTCGGGTGAGAGCGTGAGCAGTTCGGCGCTCTTTACCGTGCCGGCAAACATTGTGAGCCGCTGCCAGCCTTCCGGGTCATAGTCCGCGGGAAGTTTTCCGCCTTCGGCGGGCATTTTCTGCAGGAATACGCCGCCCGCGGTCTTATCGTCGGCAGCCAGCACGAGCTTCGTGTCCACCTGCTCGGAATGGCGAAAGTAGTTTTCAAGTGCTTGGGCAAGCGTGTCGCCTTCGAGCGCCACAACGCCTTGATACGGCGCCTCATCGGCCGGGCGATGCGCTCTGTCGAGAATGAAGGCGCAGCGGCCGCGGCCGGAGACATTGACGAGCTCTTTGAGCTTGGCGTTGGGGTCGAGCTTTACCGGATCCGTGTCGGCCGCAAGTTCGACCATCACGCGGAAGGCATAGCCAGGGCGCACTTCCGCCAAAGCACGGCGAACGGGACCGTCGCCCTCAATTTGCAGGGCAACTGTCCCGTCAAATTGCAGCGCGCCTGCAGTGAGAAGCGCTGCGGCGGCCATTTCGCCCGCTAGGCGGCGGGCAGCAACGGGAAGGTTTTGATTGACGACGGCCTGTTCAAGGGCGTCGCCTAATACAACCGTTTCACCGCGCACATTTGCGCGCGGGAACAGCAGTTTTTGGAGAGCATCCATGACAATGACGAAACCTATTAATGAAAAACCTGAGGTTCAGTATTTTAGCGGTGCGGCTAAATCGATAAACTTTTTAGACCGCAACGCACCTGCCTCAATTGAGGCAAAACGTGTCCAGTCTTCCAAGAGCTTTGTCGTGACTATTGATCTGCATATGCATTCCAACGCGTCGGACGGAATTCTTCCGCCCGCAGAAGTTGTTCGTCTTTGCGCCGGCAACGGCGTAAAGCTGATGAGCCTCACCGATCACGACACGATGAACGGCATTGAGGAGGCTCGTGCAGAAGCCGAACGTCTAGGCATCGCATTCGTGCCCGGCATTGAAATTTCCACGCGCTGGGGACAGAAATCGATTCATGTGGCGGCCTATAACCTCAATCCGAATACGCAAGCCTTCAAGGCTTTCTTCAAGGGCGTTGACAAAAAACGCATTGAGCGCGGGGAACGGATGGGCAAACTCCTTGCGGCCTGCGGCTGCAAAGGGGCCTTTGAAGGCGCAATGGCGCTTGCCGTTCATCCGGGATCGCTTTCCCGTACGCACTTTGCACAGTGGCTTCTGGATGCCGGCTATGTGGAGAATTACGCCCAAGCCTTCGATAAGTACCTCAAGCCCGGCAAGCCCGGTTACGTGCAGATTGAATGGCCGGAAATCCGCGACGCCGTGCGTTTTGTGAGAAGTGAGGGCGGCACGGCTTCTCTCGCTCACCCCGGCCGCTACAACCTCAAAGAAGGATGGATGATTGACGAACTGCTCACGGCCTTTCAGGGAGCCGGCGGAGAGGCGATTGAAGTGGCCTCGGGTTCGCAGACCCGCGATGATGATGCGCTCTTTGCGGCCAAGGCCAAGCAGTACGGGTTCCTCGCGAGCACAGGCTCAGACTGGCATTCGCCTCGCTCGCCCCGTCCGACGCCGGGGAGTCAGCCGCAGGTGCCGGCAGATCTGACGCCGATTTGGACAAAATTCGGCTTCCCAAAAGATTTCTGCGGTCAGCATTGATCGCAGCAGCACTTCTCCCAGCGGCGAAAATAAAGCTGCCCCCGAAGCATTGAGAAATACTTCGAGGACAGCAGGAAGATTGGTGTATCAAGCCTTAATTTTGATGGGCAGTGACTTCCAGGCCAGCGATGTGTCCAAAGACCAGCAGGTCGGTGAGCGCATTGCGTCCGAGGCGATTGCCGCCGTGGATACCGCCGGTGATTTCACCTGCGGCGTAGAGCCCCGGAATCGGGTTGCCTTTGTCGTCAAGCACCTGCGTTTTTTCGTTGATGCGCAGACCGCCCATCGTGTGATGGATAGTGGTCGTGAGCGGAACGGCATAAAAGGGTGCCTTTGTCACAGGCATGCCAATCAGAATCTTCGGAACCGAAAGCCCTTTGGTGTCCTGACTTGCTGCGGCAGCGTTGTAGGCCTTCATAGTCTCGGCGAAGCCCTTTTCGTCAATGCCGGCGGCTTTGGCCAGATCTTCGAGGGTATCGGCTTTATAGGCATAGCCGTGCGAGAGGGCAATCTGCATCAGATCGTCACGCACTTTCTTTTGGTTGATGGTTTCCTGATCGAAGATCGAGTAGACCACCTGACCGGGCTGCTCAAGGATGCCGTGAGAAATTTCATCGCGCCGGCCCGTTTCATCCACGAAGCGCAGTCCGAGCTTATTCACGTAGGGCGTATCCTGCGGACGGCCGGCAATGGCGGATTCGAGTTCGCCGTTTTTCGGATTGCCGTGCGGATGGATCTGAATCCACTGCATGCCTTCGAGCGCAGCGCCGGCCTTGACGGCGGCTTCAAGCACTTCGCCCGTCGTGCCGGGCTGGTTCGAAGTCGCAATAACGGAGATGTTGTTGTACTTCTTCACCATCTGGAGATTGGCGCCGTAGCCTCCGGCGGCGAGGATGACATTTTTGCCCGAGAAGATATGCGGCGCACCCTTCACATCAACGGCTTTCACGCCGGTCACTCGGCCCGATGGATCACGTTCGATCTCGGTCACCTTCATGGAGGTGTAGATCGTGCTGCCCGCGGCTTTCACTTTTTTCGCGAGAGGAGCGATGTAGGCATCGTAAGTAGAGATCGGCGTTTTGCCGTCAGCCTGACGCGGCCACTGTCCGCGGGGGGAGAGGCCGCCGATGCCCACATCAATCCAGTGACGCGGGACGTGGAACCACGTCATGTCAGACTGTGATTCCAGCCAATTCATAGCGGCTGTGGCGTTTTGGGTCATTGTCAGAACAAGCTTCGGGTCGCTGTGGCAGTCACCGCCCTCGATCGTCTGCAGCGCAAAGAGTTCGGGCGAGTCGAAGATGTACTTTTTGCCGGCGGCATCATGCGCGGCAAGCTGCTTTTTCACCGTTTCCTGAAGGTCGGCTACGGCCTTGCTGCAAGGCTTCATCGAGGTGTACTTCGTCACGATGTCACGAACGGCCTGCGTCATGTCGAGAAGCTTCTCGGGATTGGGGTCCATGGCGGACATGTTGCCTTCGGAGCGGGCAGTGTTGCCGCCCAGCATGGCCATCTTCTCGAGCACGATCACCTTGGCGCCGCGCTCGACGGCGGTGGCTGCTGCCACCATGCCGGCTCCGCCGCCGCCCACAATGATGACATCAGCTTGTGTTTCCAGCGGCAGGGCCTTCTCTGAAGATTTGGCGTCGGTTTTCTTTTCAAAGAAGGACGCGTCGGCGCCGGCCTGCTTAAGCGCTTCGTCAGCGGCTTTGATGATGGCGTCGGAGGTCATCGTTGCGCCGCTCACGACATCCACCGAACTGGTTTGTTGGGCGACTATCGCGGCGGGAAGTGCTTCAACCGCAAGCGAGCCGATGCCCGGCGTTTCCTGCTGACGGACGACTTTGACGGATTCGATGCGGTCGGCGGAAACCTGCACTTCTAGGGCAAGTTCACCGTTGCGGGCGGGCACAGCGGCCGAGTAGACACCAGGCGTCATCGCTGCAGCGGAAGCGGCAGCAAAAGTAAGAAGAACGGCGGCTGCCGCGGCGGAGAGGACGGGTTCAGAAGGATGAATCATTTGCCGATTTTCCATAAAACGTGGAATTGCGCTAAAGAAGTTGGACAAATTCTAGGGATAGCGTTCTCTTCGGAAAATGAGGTAATTTACGTGTTTGGATGTCAGATTTCGGAGCCAATCAATGTCGGAACCGGTTCTCAGTCGGAAACGCCAAGGTGCTCAGGATGCCCTCGATACGCTCGAGACGTTCGAGGCATTCGACAAGCATGGCCTGCCGGCCTTTGTCCGCGGCGTGGATGCTGAAGCGCTCTATTTTTTTCTGGCGCTTTTCCGTACCGGAACGCTCCCTCGTGCGGCCGAGCAGCTCGGCATCAGTCTCTCGAGCGCCAACCGCATGCTCGCGAAGCTCCGCACCTATTGGGACGATCCGCTTTTTGTGAGAAGCGGATTTCTGATGCAGCCGACCACAGCGGCCAAACGCCGTTATGACAAGGTGCTTTCCCTCATGCATGTGCTTGAGGATCTGCGGCGCGACGACGAATTGGATCCAAGAACCCTTTCGCGCACGGTTCGCACAGCCTGCTACGACAATGCATTTGCGCTCTGCATTGCCTCGACTTTTGCTGACTTTACGGCCCGCATGCCGCATGTGCGGCTGCGCGCCACGCAGGCCGATGAACATCTCTTTGATTATCTGCGTGAGGATCTCCTCGACCTGGTGTTCTTTGCCCGGCAGGGACTCCACCCAGATATTCATTCTGCGGCGCTTCTCACCACGCCGTACGTCTGTCTGGTGCGGCGCGGACATCCTCTCTCTGAACGTGCTGCGGCTTTGGGGCCCCTTGAACGCGAAGATCTTGAAGCCTTCCCGCAGGTGCTCATCAATGCCCAGCCCGACCGCTACCGTGCTCCCAATAGTCCCGGCAACGGCTGGTTTAACCCCAAAAATCCAGACCGCATCGCACTGGTGACGCCCTTCTTTCTCGCGGCATCACTTTGTCTGGAAGAGACGGACTGCTACGCGATTGTGCCCAAGGCAACGGCTGAACTCGCACTCGACCCGCGGCGCACAGCGATGCTTGAGCTTTCCGATGCCGCGCCAAAACTCACCGTTCGATTGGGCTGGCACGAGCGTACGCACGCCGATCCGGGATCGCAGCTCATCCGCGCGCAGCTCTTGGCGCTGATTCAAAAGCGCTTTGGGCGGCCGGCAGGAGAGTAGCTATGCTGCATTCGCTATGGATTCTTGCGGCCACTTTTTTTACGGTGCTCACCTATGTGTTCGTGAAGTGGGTGCCGCCGCAGTACGAAATTTGGGACATTTTCTTCGTCCGTTCCTGCTACATGGCTTTCTTTGCCGTTCTGATGGCGGCGGCTGCTAAGACACCGCTCAAAACAAAGATCCCGAAGGCGCATATCGGCCGAGCGATATGCGGCATGCTCGCGTTGCTGATCAACATCGTGACCGTACAGCATCTGCAGATCGGCACGGCTGAGACGCTCTTTTACACCATGCCGCTTTTCGTTTCGCTCTTTGTGATCATTGAAAAGATGCGTCTTGGCGAGCGCACCGACTGGGTGCTGGTCGGTTCTGTGCTTTGCGGTTTTGCGGGCATCTGCATGGTGCTGCAGCCTTCCTGCGGAAGCCATGAACTGCCCTATGCCGTGTTGGCTGTGCTTTCGGCGATTTTGGCTGCAGGTTCAGCGATGTTCTTGAAGCGTCTCGGCGCGGCGGGCGAACCGATTTTCCGCACGGTCTTTTGGTTTTCTGCGGCGAGTCTGGTCATTTCAGCCGTGGCGGAGGCGTTCTTGAGCAGAGCCTCTATGAAGGACCTTTTTACGGACCCCAAGCTTTTTGCCGTGGGCATCTGCACGATGGGCGCTCAGCTCGCGCAGACATTGGGATGGGGACGCGGCCGGCCGCTGCTTTGCGCCTGTCTGCAGTTCTCCGCCATTTTGTTTGCCGTCTTTTTCGGCTGGCTCTTTTTTGACGAGAAACTCGAGTCTTTCGCCACGGTCGGCATCGTGATCATCATCGCTGCCGAGCTTGCCGCTGCCGTTATCGGTTTGCGCAGCCGAGTGCGTCGCGGTTCATCAGCGTGAACAATCTAATGAAAAACGCCGCAGACGGCATTGGTCTGCGGCGTTGCGGATCACCAGCATTGGGACTTTTCAGCAGTCTGAATGCTTGAGACCGAAGTTTTTAGAACCGGTCGAGACCGCGTTCCTTGAGCTGATCCATTTCGTCGAGATTGACGGGAGGCGTCTTCTTGCGGCGCAGGCGCAGCTTCAGACGGCTGAAACGGCGGCCCTTGCGCGGCGAGGGTTCGAGCGAGAAAGGTTCTCCGCCGCTCGGCGAAAGCGCCCCGTATTCGGGGGTTTCGCCCAGCATGAACTTCGTGTCGTAATCCTTCAGAACTTTGGCGACAAGGCCCGAGAGCGCAAGCAGAGCGATCACGTTTGGGATCACCATGATGCCGTTGAAGAAGTCGGCAAGTTCCCAAACCAGCGTTACGTGGAGGAAGGAGCCGAGCATCAGGAAGCACAGAACAAGCACGCGGTAGCTCTGCACCCAGCGCAGACCGAGGAGATACTTGACGTTTTGTTCGCCGAAGAAGTACCAGCCGACGATCGTCGTAAAGGCGAAGAAAAAGAGGCAGATCGCAACGAAGCCCGGACCGATGTCGCCCAGACCGGCTGTAAAGGCGGCCTGCGTGAGGACGATGCCGGTGCTCTTGCCGTCAAGCACGCCGGTCGTGAGAATGACGAGTGCGGTCATGTTGAGCACAATGAAGGTGTCAAAGAATAGGCCCACGTAAGCCACGAGGCCCTGTTCGCACGGGTGCTTAACCTGTGCAAGCGCATGTGCGTGCGGGGTGGAGCCCATGCCGGCTTCATTGGAAAAAAGACCTCTGGCAACGCCGTAGCGAATGGCTTCCTTCAGACTTGCGCCAATGATGCCGCCCGTCGCTGCAGACGGATCGAATGCGCCGACGATGATCTCCTTGAAAGCAGGCAGGATCATGTCGTAGTTGCTGAAGATGATGGTGAGAGAGCCGAGGATGTACACCACAGCCATGAGCGGCACCATTTTTTCGGCAAAGCTTGCGATACGGCGCACGCCGCCAATGAAGATGAAGCCGGCAATGGCAAAGACGAAAATGCCGGTAGCCCACTGCGGAATCTCAAAGGCTTTGTGGAAGCCGTCGGCAATAGAGTTGGCCTGAACCATGTTGCCGATGAAGCCGAGCGCGATGATGATCGAGACGGCAAAGAACGCAGCCAGGGGCTTGTTGTTGAGGCCGCGGCTGATATAGAAGGCCGGGCCGCCCATAATTTGGCCGTGTGCGTCACGGGCACGGAACACCTGAGCGAGCGTAGCCTCAGCGAAGATCGTAGCCATGCCGAAGAAAGCGGCCAGCCACATCCAGAAGATGGCGCCGGGACCGCCCATGGCAATGGCTGTGGCAACGCCGGCGAGGTTGCCGGTGCCGACCTGTGCGGAAATCGCAGTGGCGAGCGACTGGAAGGAACTCATGCCGTCCTTGCCTGCTTTGTCGCCAAAGAGTGTGATGCCGCCGAAGACCTTGCGGAAGGCTTGGCCGAAGCGGCGGATCTGAATGAAGCGCAGCTTGATGGTGAGATAAATGCCGGTGCCCACCAGAAGCGGGATCAGGCAGTACATGCCCCAGAGCAGTCCGTTGACACTCTGAACGAGCTGGGTAAAGTCGTCCATTTCCATGGGCGATTCCTCCTGCAGGAGCGAGGGTCGAAGAAAGCAATACCCGCGGATTGCCGCCCGTCCGAGAGATTGGGGGCATATCCGCTGCGCCGACATGCAGAGGCATTCTTGGCTGGATATCTCATGCGGCCGACCGCCGCTCCGGTTTTATTGATAATTGGCGCCGGCTCCCAGTTGCAGCCGGATCTTTGATTGTAGGTGGAGGTGCAGATGTGTTTTCTCTTTGCTCATCCCCTGAATAGGCGAGGGATATATTGCCTAGAAAAGTGAAAAATAGGCAATTTGCGGGTGCTTTCCCAGTCTGCTCTTAGACGTGTATGATGCGGTTTTCTCCACAAATCTTGGCTGATCTCATGGCTGCCCGCATCATTAAGATTCTTATTTGGCTCTGCCTTGCCGCCTGTGCTTTCTGGATCATCAATGCCGTCGTAAGCATGATCTGGTATGTCTTGCGATAAGGAAAGCCTTATTCGGTAAATTCTTCGGGAAGGAGGAGCACCGCGCCGCCGCGCTCGGCAGCCCTGAGCTTCTTAGCTGCTTTTCGCAGCAGTTTGTCCCGAGTGATGAGCGCCGTGGTGCCGACGCCGCAGAGATTGGCTGCGGCTTTCGTGAGGATGAGAAACTTCTGATCCTCGGGGTCTCGGCAGCGCACATTTTCAGAGTCAAGCGCCTCAGCAGCCTCTGTGAGCATGTCTTTTGAGGGCATGCGTATGAGTTTTCCCCAACGCTCGAGCATGGTGAGTGCGCGCGCGGCCGCGTCTGCTTCGAGCATTTGCTTGACCGGACGAGCGGCAACGCCCGCAAGTTCCAAGAGCGTTTCATGGGAAGCTGCCGGCACGATCCGCCCAGCTTTAAGTGCGCAGCCGAGCGGCGAATCCGCTTCGCTCTCATCCCGCCAGAGCGTGCATTCAAGAACGACGTGCGTGTCAAGGATGACAATGCGTTCTGAAGAGCCGCGCAGGAGCGGCGCGGCAGAGGCTTCGATGCGCTTGACGGCGGCGTAAAGCTCGGGAGGAAACATGGTGCGGGCGAGGGGGCGGAGCGTCAAAAGAAGGAAAAGGCTTCGGCCGTATCGGTCGAAGCCTTTGGCAGGCGAAGCGAGAAGACTCCCATCTGCCTGCGGCAATTCGGAGTCTTTCGCCGGCAGTCCTCAGCCGAGGAGCGCCGCTACATGAGCGCGTTCGCTTTCAAGCTCCGCGACGGACTTGGCGATCGTCGCGCGAGCAAAGTCAGAGAGTTCAAGTCCCTGAACGATTTCCCAGCGGCCGTCCTTCGTCGTGCAGGGGAAACCGAAGAGGAGCCCCTCGGGAATGCCGTAGGAACCGTCGGACGGAACCCCCATCGTTACCCAGCGGTCGCCTGAACCGAGGACCCAGTCACGGATGTGGTCAATGGCGGCGGAAGCGGCTGAGGCCGCTGAGCTTGCGCCGCGCGCTTCAATGATGGCTGAGCCGCGCTTGGCGACGATCGGGGTCATCGTTTCCTGATAGTAGCCGCGGTCGACGAGTTCAAGTGCAGGGCGTCCTTTGATGAGCGCATGCTCGAGATCCGGGAACATCGCCGGGGAGTGGTTGCCCCAAACGGCAGCGTGCGTGATGTCGTTCACCGACACCTTGGCCTGCGTTGCAGTCTGAGCCATCAGGCGGTTCTGATCAAGACGCAGCATGGAGGTGAAGTTTTCGGGCTTGAGATCCGGAGCGCTCTTCATAGCGATCCAGGCATTGGTGTTGCAGGGGTTGCCGACCACGAGCACCTTGCAGTCGCGCGAGGCGGCTTCGTTGAGCGCACGGCCTTGAGCGACAAAAATTTCAGCGTTGGCATTGAGCAGATCAGCGCGCTCCATCCCTTTGGAGCGAGGGCGGGCGCCGACAAGCAGCGCGACATCGGCGTCGCGGAAGGCGGTCGTCGCTTCCGCGGAATTTTCCAGTCCGGCAAGCAGCGGAAAGGCGCAGTCGTCAAGCTCCATCATGACGCCCTTTACCTTTTGCTGGCTTTCAGGGGCTGCGCGGTCAAGCAGCTGCAGAATAACGGGCTGGTCAGGTCCGAACATGTCGCCGGCGGCGATGCGGAAAAGGAGAGAATAGCCGATGTTGCCGGCTGGTCCGGTAACGGCAACGCGGATGGGTTTCTTCATGGTCAAATCTATTTTCAAAGTTGAACGGCCGGTAGGGCCCCGGCCTTCTTTTTCATCGCGCAAAGTCTAGCAACTACCATCATCAATAGGAACTCCCTTTGCGCAGAAGTTCAATGCCATAAGCCTCTTTCCAATCAAGATATAGGCGAGAGACTTTCGCTCAAGCCGTCAAGAAATCTCGTGATACAGAAGAGTTCGATCGACGTCGAACTAACAGCATCGTCTTGTGCTAAGGTTTCCACGAATGTTTGATGCTGCCGGCGTTTCTCATGATGCCTTGTCGATTGCTTCCAATGAAGCGCCGGCGTCCGCGAGGCGCAATGCGTTTGAGCGGACCGCAGAGCAGCATCCCAACGACAATTTTCCAGAAAAGGACATCCCATCATGCAGAACAACGTTTTCCTTCGTCTTGCGCAGGAACGCTATACGACTAAGCATTACAACGGTCAGCAGATTCCGCGCGAAGAGTTTGATACGCTGCTTGAAATTCTGCGTCTGACCCCCACTTCGGTCAATGCTCAGGCGCTTCATTACTTTACGGCGACCTCACAGGAAGCCCGTGAACGTCTGCTCCCCGCCTTTCCCGAATTCAACCGCGACCGCATTACCGGTGCGAGCGATGTGGTGGTCTTTACCGTACCCAAGACGCTGACGGAGGCGCATCTGCGCCGCGTACTCGATAAAGAGGAAAGTGACGGACGCATTCCCGAATGCAGAAGTGAAGAACGCTCAGGATCAGGGGCGCCGTTATTTTGCGGGCCTGCATCAGGGGTCCGAAGCAGAGCTCGTGGCTTGGGAGGCTCGTCAGGCCTACATCGGCATGGGGTTCCTCCTCTTCGCCGCAGCCGGCATGGGCATCGACTCGACGGCGCTCGAAGGCGTTGATTTTCCGAAGCTCAACGAAATTCTCGGGCTTGACGAGAAGAATCTGACGGCGATTGCTGCCGTGAGTCTCGGGTACCGCAGCCCGAAGGACGGCAATGCCCAGCGTCCGAAGTCCCGTCTGACCCGTGATGAGCTCTTCACGTCGCTTGACTAAGTTCAAACTCAGCGCATAGGCGTAGAGTGCCTTTATGCGCAGGGAACCGCATAAAAGCCGGCGTCCGTTCAACACGCCGGCTTTTTAATGTCTGAGATCACACCTCATCAGAGAGAGGATGCCATGAATTCGATGCTTGAATTGGTGAAGCACCGCTATACCGCAAAGCGCTATGACGCGAATAAACCCATTTCCGATGAGACGCTCAATGATCTCCTGGAGGTACTCCGTTTGTCGCCTTCATCGGTGAACATCCAGCCGTGGCATTTTTATGCCTTGAAAACGAAGGAAGCACTCCAGGCCATTCGTCCGGCCGTCAAGGATTTCAATCTCGAGCGCACGGAGCATGCGCCCGTCATTATTGTTTTTGCTATCGAAAAGAACCTTGACAATGCATATGTCCATCGCTTGATGGCTCAGGAAGCTGCGGACGGACGCTTTCGCGGACAGTTTGCGGATCCCGAGTTTGCAGCGAAACTCGAGGCTTTCCGCTGCGCAAGCGTCAAGGCCTATTGCTCCGGCGCGGACCGCGGTGAATGCTGGGCCGCCAACCAGTGCCATATTGCGCTCGGTTTCCTGCTCTTGGCAGCTGCCGGCATGGGTGTTGACGCCACGACATTGGGCGGCATGCATTTCGAGAAGGTTGACGAAATTCTCGGACTTGCCGCCAAGGGACAGAAATCGGTGATGGCCTGCGCGCTCGGCTACCGCAGCAGCGACGATTGGAATGCTGACGCTCCGAAATCCCGCTTCCCGCTCGACGCCGTAGCAACGATTCTTTAAAAAGCGGCCCGTCCTCTGCTGCCGCGGCGCAAAGACGCGGCAGCGTTCTCGGGCGGCATCCGATGGATCTCAGCGTCTTAGATTGACGTGTACTCGGCTAAAATGGCGTCGCCCGCACTCATACGATGGCCTTCTTTGAGGAATTTGGAATGAAGCGCTACGCTCTTCAATCGCTTTGCAGCTCCCGCTCCCTGATTTCGGTTTTATGCGCTTTGGCCGCATGGACCTCTGGCGGGGCTTTGGCCGCCGCATCCTCACCCGAAGATGAAGCTGCGTTGGAAGCGCGCGCAGCGCAGGCCGAGAAGGTGCTCGCGGATCGCTCGTTTTATGAACGCTGGAAAAAGCCTTCGGCGATCGATTCCGTGAAAACGGCTGCTCAGGTGAAGAGCGATGCTGAGGGCGTGCTCAAGCAAATTGAAGAGGCACTGGCTGTCCAGCGCAGCTGGTGCGGCAAAAAGTTTTTTGTCAACAGCTGCATTGATGACGCTCGGCGCGCTTCATTTGACCGTGAACGCGAGGTCCGCGAGGTCATTGTGGCGGCAGACGAAATCATCCGGCTAGACCGAGTGGAAAAGATGCGCGCAGAACAGGAAAAGAATGCGCTTGAATCTCGTCGGGAGCCCATGAAAATAGCGCCTAAGACGGTGAAAACAGATCCTCCGGAGCCGATGCACATTACGCCTAAGTCTGTGAAGGCACCCAGTCAGCCCGTAGATATTGCGCCCAAGACCGTCAAAGAGCCTTCCGCTCCCGTTGAATGGGAAAAGAAAACGGTTAAAGACGCGTCTGTCCCTCAAGGCATGAACGGGAAGACGGCCAAAGACGCCGCAGCGCCGTCGCCGATTCCAGGCAGTGAAATGCCTCACGATGCGGCGTCTGAGCGAGCTGCTGCCGAAGCGGCCAACGAGGCCTACTACGCGCAAAAACAGCTCGAAGCTCAAAAGCGCATGGAAGAAGCCGCAGAGCTCGCAGCCAAACGCAAGGCGGACCGTGAGGCCAAGCAGCAGCAGTTCGAAAGAAGTTTGGATGAGCGCGAAGCTGCGCAAAAGCGCTATGAGGCCAATCAGAAGGAACGCAAAAGCAACCTAATGCAGTATTTCTGACGCTTGTCCATGACCTCTCCAAGCCAAAAAAATCCATGGGCGGAGCTCTTTGACGCAGCTCGCCCGCTCGAAGAGCGCACTGCACTCGCTTTCGCGGCTGACGGCCCTCTGGCTCGCCGTCAGGCCAACTTCACGCCTCGTGAGGGGCAGCTTGCGTTTGCACAGGCCGTGGCCGAAGCCATTCAAAATAAGGAAACGCTTCTGGCCGAAGCCGGCACCGGCACCGGCAAAAGTTTTGCGTATCTGGTGCCGGCACTGCTTTCGGGTTCGACGGTCGTGATTTCGACCGCCGGCAAGCCGCTGCAGGATCAGCTTTTCAACAAAGACATACCGGCGCTTTCGGCCGCGCTCGGCGTCAACGTGCCGACTGCCGTTCTCAAAGGCCGCAGCAACTATGTCTGTCCTTATCGGCTTGAACGGACGGAATCCGAAGGCCTTCTGCCTGAGCGCGACAGCTACCGCAAGCTTCGGGAGATCAAGCGGTTTGCGGCGATTTCAGCCACGGGTGACCGCGCGGAGCTCCCGACGGTGCCCGAGGACGATCCGCTCTGGCCGCTGGTGACGAGCACGCGGGAAAACTGTTTAGGCAAAGAGCGGTGTGAACATTGGGAAAACTGCTTCGTGCGCGCCGCCCGCGAAAAAGCGCTCAAAAGCCAAATCGTCGTGGTGAATCACCATCTGTTTTTGAGTTCGCTTGCGCTCAAGCGCGAGGCTAAAGGGCAGATTGACGGCATGCTGCCGGCCGCTGACCTCACGGTCATTGATGAGGCGCACCAGCTCCCGGGCATTGCGACGGACTTCTTCGGCACCGCTTTTACCACCTGGCAGCTCGAATCGATTGCCGACGAAGCGCGTGCGCTCGGACGCGGTCACGCCAATGACGGCGCGGATTGGGATGCGCTCTGTCATGCCGTTCAGAAAACAGCCCGCGATCTTGTCATTGCCGCCCGAGGCATCGGCATCGAGCCGGGCGACCGGCTCGCCGTAAAGACCATTGAGCGCTTCGCGGAGCTGGCTGAGCCTTTTGGCAAAATGCTCGCAGCTTTCGGTCAGCTCATTCGAGCGATGAGAGCCAACAAAGACCGCAGCGACGATCTCGATGCACTTTGTGAATATGCCTGCGAAGTGGATCTGGAGATGGCGAAGTGGGAAACGCTTTTAAAGCGCCTCACGCACCTGGAGGGAGAAGCCGATGATGCTTCGGAAGAATCGGCTGACATTCCCTTTGAAGGCTTTGAAGATACGTTAGTAAGCACTGACTCTCAGGGTGATGCCGGCGCAGCGCAAGGGGGAACCCAACGCGCCTTCCGATTCCAGAAAGACGCCGTGCAGTGGATTTCCGCAGCGCCTTCGAGCCTGCGGTTCAACAATACGCCGCTCAAGTTTGCCGATGAATTCCGGCAGATGCGGGAAGCCGAAGGCGGTGCGTGGGTGTTCACTTCGGCCACTTTGTCGACCGCAGGAGACTTCACGCACTTTGCGAT
>ENA-ORNW01001718-ORNW01001718.1-human-gut-metagenome-genome-assembly--contig:-NODE-1718-length-16070-cov-18.189260_pt1 | contig 16070 bp, 14 predicted proteins | sample MGYA00242121_ERZ509034 | MGnify/ENA primary metagenome ERZ509034 (study PRJEB26280, sample SAMEA2338689) | human gut metagenome | biome: human gut; feature: human-associated habitat; material: faeces... | reverse complement strand
TCGGTATAGCTAAAATAATTGTCATTGCAGCCAAAAAACGCATTACTAAGTTCAAATTATTCGACATTATTGAAGAAAAAGTATCCGCAAGCCTAGCCAAAATTGTACTATACATTTCAACCATCTCACGTGCCTGTTTATTTTCAATAATTACATCTTCTAATAAATCTTCATCTTCTTCATATAACTTTATAATATTTTGCAAACTATGATTAGAACGCAATCGCATAAGTTTTTCAAGCACTGCACCATTAGAACGCAAAGACGCATTAAAATAAGTCAGTGCTTTTTGTAATTCCAACAAACGCAAAATCTCTCTATTTTCAGTGGATTCACGCAATCTAGCTTCAATTTCATCAGATAATTTATCTATTTGACGAAGATATTTCAAATAATATGTAACTGATTTATACAAGATTTGAAATAAAAAGCGTGTTTTTTTAAAAGTACGAAAAGAACGATATGTTCTTTCATTAAAATCTGATATTACTGGCGTATCCTCTAAACATACTGTAATAATATAATCTGGTGTTAAAATAATGGCTAATGGCAAAGTGTCATAAGATTCAAATGTTCTCATAACTGGCACATTAGTCAAAATCATAATCGAATTATCTTCTATATCGGTATGTGAACGTTCTTCATTATCTAGTGCAGAACGCAAAAAATCAGGTTCTACTTGTGTTAAATTACCTACTACCTTTAATTCATATGGAGTAGGTGCAACGATATTTATCCATGCTCCTTTTTCTAATGATTTTAATGTCAATTCCTTTAAAGGACCTGTTTCCATGGATTTATAAATTTTTAACATTGCGATAGATTTCTCCCTTCTCTAAAAAACCTACCACAATTTATTATTCAACTAAGATCTTATCAATATTTTTATTACATAAATCTGATGAATAATTTGGTAGGTATCCACTATATTCTTTTTTATTAATACATAATTTATTACTCTCCGGATACTCGTCCATAATTATTCACCAACCTTTTTATTTTACTTTTATCTATTGCATATTTAAGTATAATTCATATAATATAACTTATCAAGCATATCCATAATGATAGTTTCCGTTTATGTTCAAAATTTTGATAAGCTTTATTATTCGTCATAATTTTTTTAAGTTACTTAAATTAATAGTTGACAAGCGTAAAAAAAAATTGCTATACTTATATAGCAACTAATGGAGAGGTGTCCGAGTGGTTTAAGGAGCTGGTCTTGAAAACCAGTGATTCCGAAAGGGACCGTGGGTTCGAATCCCACCCTCTCCGCCATAAAATTAAACGATATAGGGAAATATTTCAAAGTGTTTCAAAGTCTTGATAAATCTAGTATTTAAAGGCTTTTTAGTAGTTTGAAGTATTTCCCTTTTTTTCATTGCTTTTAAAAAGTTTGCCCCTTTTTTGCCCCTTTTTTGCCCCTTTTAAAAACTAAGGACTTATAATTTATTTCTCTGCTAAATTAAATAAAATAATACTAATAAACTATAATTAAAAAAATATATAATATTACATGCTAATTATAGGCAAAAGAAAAAGAAATATTTTATTATCATTCCCATGCTAAAACCTCAAATTAATTACTTAAAAATAAATCAAATCTTTTTCTAAAAACAGATTGACTATAGGGCTACACTATACTTTATAATAAATAAAAAATATTTCAAATCGAGGTTTTTTCTATGTTAAACTTACGTACAATGTATAGATTACATCGACTTGTTAAAGTTATGTTACCTGTATTAGCCACTCAATTAGCTATCATCGGTATGAACTTTTTTGATGCTACAATGTCAGGTCATGCTGGTGCGGAGCAACTCGCTGGCTCTTCTATAGGTGGAAGCCTCATGATGCCTATCATCGCAAGCTCTACAGGTATTTTAATGGCAGCTACACCTATAATCGCTCACTTGATTGGTAAAAATGAAAAAGATAATATCGCTACAGTAATTCACTCTGGATTAATTATTGCTTTCCTCATTGAATTAATTTTACTTTTAGCTTATTTATTATTTATCGATAAAATTTTAATATCTCTAGCACTTGAACCATCTGTCCATTATATTGCTAAATATTATATGTTAGCTTTAATCCTAGGCTTAAGCGGTGGATTATTGACATTTCCACTTCGTTCTTTAACTGATACAGTTGCTGGAACTGCTGTTTCCATGAAAATCTATCTTCTAGCCTTACCTATTAATGCCTTTTTAAATTATTGTTTTATTTATGGGAATTTCGGTGCACCTAAATTAGGTGGTATTGGTGCTGGTGTAGCTACAGCTATCACATATTATATTTTATTATTTATTTTCATCGCTATAATAGCAAATAATCCTCAATTTAAAAATTTAGGTTTATTTAAATTTAAAACTTCTTTAAGCACTATTAAAGAATATCTTTCTATCGGTATTCCTAATGGTTTAGGCATATTCATGGAAGCTAGTTTATTTGGCTTTATCATTATCTTTATCAGTAAATTTGGCACAAATTATATTGCGGCTCATCAAGCTGCCATGAGTTTTTCTAGCGTTTTATATATGTTACCATTGAGTTTTTCCTTAGCCTTAACCATCATTATCGGCATTGAAGTTGGAGCAAAACGCTATTTAGAAGCTAAAAAATACGCTTATTTAGGATTAACAGTTTCTTTTCTCTGTGTTTTATCCATAGTTGGTTTAGTATTTTACTTCCGCGATTATATTGCACTCTTATATGCTACTGATGCAACTTTATTAACATATATTGCCCACTTTTTAATTTATACTGCTGCTTGGCAATTATTTGATGCTATTGCTTGCCCTATTCAAGGTATCTTACGTGGATATAAAGATGTAAAAACAGCTTTTTATGTAAGTATGCTGGCTTATTGGGGAATTTGTCTTCCTGTAGGCATGTTTTTTGATTATTATATGATGCAAGGTGCTTTTGCTTATTGGCAAAGTATGGTGCTTGGTGTCGGCACTTCTGCCGTTTTATTATTCTTTAGACTTTGTTATATTGAGAAAAAATTTACTAATTTATAAAAATAAAAAGGATAAATTGAAATCAATTTATCCTTTTTATTTTTTATTTTTTTGCTAAATCTATCATTAATTTTACAGTAGCTGCTTCTACAGATAATTTTCCCGCTGGTATCACACCTGCTCTACAAGCTTTAATACCTACCTCATATCTATCCATATGCACGCCATTAAATAAACATTGTGTTGTACAAATAATTTTTATACCTTGTTTTATTAATTTTTCAATTGCTCCCACAATATCTCTTTGTTTATCTTCTGAAAAAGGTATTCCACCTGCTCCATAAGCCTCTATGACAATACCTTTATATCCCATTTTGGCTAAATTAAATAAAAGCTCACTATCTAATCCTGGCATAATCTTTACTTGAGCTACTTTCAATTCTAAATCGCGATGAACCTTAAATACTTCATTTATTTCTGGATTTTTATATTCATTCCACTTTATATCATTTCCATTAAATGTAGCTACTGGCATTTTATTCACGCTTTGAATAGAACGCATATCTTCACTATATAATTTTTTAGCCCATAATCCTTCCATTATTTGCCCACCGCAAACAGCGAACACACCGATTTTGTCTGAACTAGCCATAGCAAAAGCTGCATTTAAATTCTCTTTTGCATCTGTATTTTCTTCTTCAATTGTAAGTTGAGCACCTATCACTATTACAGGTTTTGCCAAGTTTTCGAGCATATAATGAAGTGCACAACAAGTCCAGTTCAATGTATCTGTACCATGTGTAATTACAAAACCATCATATTTAGCATATAATTTTTCGATATAATCTGCGATATACTGCCAATCTTCTGGTTGTAAATTCGTGCTATCTAACTGCATGATATCATAACAATCTATATGACCATAATCTTTTAAATTCGGTACCATCTTTAACATTTCTTTAGCTGTAAATCCTGGCACAAGCCCATTTTCACTAGGTCTAGAAGCTATCGTACCACCTGTAGCCAACCAACAAATTCTTTTCATAAAATTATCACCATCATTTACTCTACTTTATTTTGCTATTTGCTCAATTCATTTCACTATCTAATTCTTGTTGATATTGTTCATATGCTTCTAAATCATACTTTAAACCAGATAATGCTCTTTTCGCTATAGCAATAGGACAATCAGGTGTACAAACTGGGCATTTTCCGCATAGCTCTTCTACAGCTACTAAAGCTTTTTCTACTTGTTTTACCGTTGCCATTATTATCCCCTCATTCAATTAAATCAATTATCACTTATAATATCTGAAAAATTAACCCTCAAATAATCGCCAACTAATTCACCGATATGTTTTTTACCTTCATAATCAGGATGTAGACCATCTGTTGTCATATTATCAGCTAAATAACCATTTTCATCCATCAATCCAGAAGCTACATCTATATGATGCGGTTGGTTTTCTATCCATTCATTTATTTTCAGACGTTCCTTATCCCAGCCTTCACTGATATCTAAATTTATAACAGATTTCATTCTTGGTGGATTTACAGATGTCACTGTTAAAAATACTGGTATAATGCTATTTTGCTGACATTTTTGTTTTATCTTATTCAAATTATCAATTACAGTTTTAGCCTTAACCCCTGTGCGGATATCATTTACGCCCCCCATTATTACTAATATTTTAGGATTAAATGGTAATACATCACGATCAAATCTATTCAACATATCAGAAGTTAAATTTCCACTAAAACCGATATTTAGTACAGGTAAATTAGCATAAGTTTCCCAATTATACAAAGTCGCACTAGGTGGTGTACTCACTGCACCCCCTCCATGAGTTATACTATCTCCTAAAGCCGCTACTTTTATACCTTCTTGTTTTACTGTAAAATAACTATTTTTAGACTCTGCTATTTTATTATTTTCCTTATCATACGCTTGTACATTGAAAAAATATAATCCTTTTTTTGTATAAGCTTTATTATCATAATAATCCATGCCTTGAGGACATGTATATGTTGCTACTTTTTCAATCTTATTAAAATCATGATTTGGCACAAAAAATACATCTATATTATAATGATCTGTATTTTTTACTGGAACCCAAGAATATACCGGATAAACAGGCATATAATCCATCTTATCAAAATGAGTTGTTATCTTTAGGGGTGATATTTTTACATTTTTTTCAATTAAATAAGTATTATAAGTGCGTATGCTAAAATCTTCAGATTTATATTCATCACCCTTATTTTGCCAATTTAAATTATATACCTCCCCCTTATGCAATAATCTTGGTCTTGTATAATCAGATACAGGCACTTTATTTTCATCTAATCCTCTAACTTGCCATTTTAAATTCTGCGATAAATCCACTTCATTATTATCTAATTGATAACCAGCTGCATAAATATTATATTTAGTAAATAAAACTTCCTGTGTATCTATATCTTTTACAATTAATTCATACATAACAGCATTTGGTATTTCTGGCCAATTTAAAATAGCTGATTTTAATTGCATATTTTCAATTTTATTTTCTGTTTGATTTATTGTCTCTTTATCTTCTAAATCTCTACTTGGTAAATTTATATTATTTTCTTCAATATGTGTTTGTTCATTTATTTTTTCAGGATATATTTTATCTATTTTATCATTCACTGTATCTATTTTTATTGTAGCTTCTTTTGTTTGCACAAAATTTTGCTTAACTGGGACTTGTGCCATTACTAAATTCATACTCGCATAATTAACAATACCCACAGCTAAAGCAATTTTAAACATAAATTTTCCTAATTTCACTTTATTCTCCCTACTAAATAAAACAGATAGAAAATTCCTCAATCTTCTATCTGTTTTAAATATTTTTAAGTTCTAATATCTTTTACGTTTAGATGAAGAAGCAAGTCCTAATTGTTCCCTATATTTCATAACAGTTCTTCGTGATATTTTCATACCATTTTCATTTAGAATATTTGACAATTGCTGGTCACTAAAAGGCTTTGCTTTATTTTCACTCTCAATAAGTTCTTTTATTTTAACTTTTACCTTATCTGCGATTATTTGCTCTTCGCCATTTTGTTTATTTACACTTGCTGCAAAAAATTTTTTCAAAGCAATAATTCCATAAGGCATTTCCATATATTTATTGGCAACTGTCCTACTGACAGTAGATTCATGAACACCAATATTTTCAGCAATAGTTTTCATAAGTAAAGGTTTCATATAGGATAAACCTTTATAAAATACCATTTCCTGTTGTTTTACAATTTCATTGACTACTTTCAATAAAGTTATACGTCTTTGTTCTATACTTTTAATCAACCAAATAGCAGAATTTACATGTTGTTCAATGTATTTCTTGCTATTTACATCTAACATATCCCTTTTATAACAAAGACTATTTACTCGTAACTTAGGTACATTTGTATCATTTATGATTACTTCTAATTTTCCATTGATATCTTTAACTACTACATCAGGTACAATATATTCTAAATTTTCTTTACCAAAAGATGCTCCTGGTTTAGGGTTAAAACTGCGAATTATATCTATTGCTTCTTGAACTTTTATCGGTTCTGTATTTTCTAAAATAGCTATTTCTTTAATTTTACCATCAGCTACTTTAGTTAGATATTTATCAATAATATCTTTTATAATCCCATTATATACATTAATTTTTTTAGCCTGTATAGCCAAACACTCTGGTAAATCTCTTGCCCCAATTCCAACAGGTTCTAATAATTGGATTTTTACCAGAACATTTTTTATTATCTCTTCATCTGTATTCAATAAAGATGATATTTCTGCCAAACTTGTTCTTAAATATCCTGCTGCATCTAATAAGCCAATGATATAATGTGCAATTTTTATTTCCTGTTTATCATTAAAAGTAAAATCCACTTGTTCTGATAAATATTCCTCTAAGGTTTGATTACTTCTCGTAAATTCTTTTACCTTATAATCATCATCATTTGCCATAGGTTCGGGCTTTTCATCATCTTTATTCAAATACTCTAAAAAATCCATTGTTCTCTCAAAATCAGAAGTAGGCTCAAGCTCATGTTCTGAGCTTGAGTCCATTTCTAATGTTGGATTTTCCATATATTCTTTTTCAATAAGTTCGCCTAATTCATGGGCAGATAATTGTAAAATATTTATGGACTGCTGAAGTTTTGGTGTCATTAACAATTTTTGTTTTAAATTTAATGATAATGACTGCTTCATTTTTATATCCTCATCAAATCAGCATACAACTGGTTCCATAGCGGCAGCGAGTGCTGCACCAAGTGCGGAACCACCATTTTCTAATACAAGTTCAATTTTATCTGATTCATCTTCTAAGATTTCATAAATAGCTTTTTGCATATTGTCTTTTATTGTAGGCATTTTTTCATATACAGAGCCATCTACAGCCACAAACTGTTTAGGAATACCGCCATTTGGATATAAATGCCACATAATACCGCAATAAGTAGCTACTACTAATCTTGCAGAACGGCTAGCGATTGTTTCTGCTAAAGCTTTTACCCAGATAGCATCATCTGTTGTGATATCTGCATCTTTGATTTTTGCTTTTAATAAATCACATACACCATCTAAATTATCGCTATTATCCGCCAAAATAGTGGATATATCAATACTTGTAAATTCCACTTTACCGATATTCCAAGCATCATCTAAGCAATAAGACAACAATTCACCCATATAACGGCCAGAAACCATTTTTTCTAAGCGTTGTTCATATGGTTTCTCAGATTCCATATCTAATTTATAATCGTATTTATTGATAGCGAGTTTATTAAATCCGCCAGATTCCATATTTATAACCATTGCAGGTTTACCTATACCTGCACTAGTATATGTTTCATAATAACAAGTATTGTGACCTGTAGCATAGATAGAGCCTACATTTACATTGCCTAATTTATATGCAGCTGCCAATAAAACTGCTACTGTATCATTGATTACTGCTGTTGGTTCAACATTTGTAAGATTTTTACGTGCTAAAGCTGCTTTTAATAAATCATTTACAACTTCACCTTCAACGCCTTTTGTAGCAAATTCTTTAGTCCAAATAATAAGACGTGCATTATAAATATTTGTCTGAGAAGATGGGAATGAGAAAGTATGTCCTAATAAGTATTTTTTATCGCGATTGCCATCAACAGCTTCTTCTACCATATCAGCAATAAAATCAAATAATTCATCAGCATTTGCATCAGCACAAATAAAATCATATTCGCCTGGCACTACTAATGGTTTAGCAACTTTTTTAATAACTTCAAATTTGCCTTCACCATCTAAACGAATGAGAACTACACGTAGATTTGTACCACCAAAATCAAGAGCTAAATATTCTCCTGTCTCTTTACCTGTAGGTAACCCGATATAAGATGGTAACATACGCAAAGAAGATTCTCCTGTTTCTTTTACGCCATGTTCTATATCATAGCGAAAAGATGCTGCTACCTCTTTTATAGCATCGCTATCAAGTGTAAATTCATCAATCATTTCTTGAAATTTCTTGTTATCCATCGAATTATTTTGCCCCTTTTTTATCTAAAAATAGACTACTCTTTATAAAAAAATAAGAGTTTCTTGGGTATAATTAATAATCTAACTATATCTGCCAAGCACTACGGCTAGTCCTTAACCTGAAATTATATAATAATTTACATTTTATTTAATTAAAATCTTCCTTTAGGAATTACTTCCATCCAGTTTCCATCTGGATCATTGATAAAATAAATACCCATTTCTTTATTTTCATAACAGATACAGCCCATTTTTTCATGAAGTTCATGTGCTTTTTCATAATCATCTACTTCAAATGCTATATGGAAAGTATTGTCACCTAAATTGTAAGCTTCTTTTTGGTCTTTTAACCATGATATTTCCAATTGATGAGTTGTTTCATCATCACCCATATAAACTAAAGTAAAGTCTGGTGTTACTAAACGGTCTACTTCTTTTAGACCTAAAGCTTTATTATAAAAATCAACAGCTTTTTCTAAATCTAAAACATATATATTGCTATGCAAAAATTTGAAATTCATACTCACACCCCATATCATTTGCTCTTTTTCTATCTTATTTTAGCATAGATTAGTAGGTAGAACAAATAAGCAATTCTTACATAAAATTAAAATAAAATCACTATTTATAATATATATCTTTTATTTTTTTCACTATGATATAATTAATAATTATAAAATAAATTACTAAAAAATTATAGGTGATAAAGCTATGTCAATATTTGCAATAACCTTAAAAAAACTATTACAAGAAAAAAATATGAAACAAAGTGAACTTGCCCGTTTAACTAAAATTAATAAATCTTCTATCAGTGAATACCTATCTGGGAATTACCAACCAAAATATAAAAATATCCTCAAAATAGCTGAAATATTAAATGTTTCTCCCCATATTTTTTTAGAAGATACCTCTAAAGAAAAAAATATCCGACATCTTCCTATACTTGGAAAAATCGCTGCCGGTATTCCCATCTTAGCTCAAGAAAATATTGAAGGCTATCTACCTTATGACGATAACGATGCTGATTTTTGCCTACGCATATATGGCGATAGCATGATCAATGCCCGTATTAATCATGGCGACATCGTATTCATCAAACAACAATCCACTGTAGAAAATGGGGAAATCGCTGCCGTCTTAGTAAATGATAGTGCTACCTTAAAACGCGTTTACTTTATAGATGATACAATACAATTGCGTTCAGAAAATCCTAAATATAAACCTATGATTTTTTCTAAAGATAATTGTGATAATTTCCGCATACTGGGAAAAGCCATTGCTTTATACACTAAAATTTAAATAAAAAGAAGATGTTTTCGTAAATGGATTTTACGCAAAACATCTTCTTTTTTATTTCATCATACTATATTAACTTACAATATATTAATCAACCATCTTCATGCCGCATTCTTCCATGAGTTTTTTAGCTTCTACATATTGAGCTATACCTTGAGCGACTTTTTGAGCATCTTTCATTGCTACAACTACGGTAGCTGGCCCATTAACTACATCACCGCCAGAAAAAACGCCATGTCTCATCGTCATTCCATATGGTTTTTCACGAGTTTTTACAAAACCATATTCATCTACATCAATACCTTTTGTAGAGTCTACTATTCTACTAGCAGGTTTTTGTCCAATAGCAATAATAATCTTGTTGGCAACAAAATATTCTTGCTCATCTGTATCCACTACTTTTTCCAAATCTTCATCAAATCTGCGAATAGAACATTGTATGCCTGTTACTGCATCCTCTCCTGTAATCTTCAGAGGTCCTCTCAAGGCATGGATTTCTACGCCTTCCTCTTTTGCAGCATCAATTTCCGATTTTAATGCTGCCATATCTTCTTCACGACGGCGATTTATTACTTTTACCGAATTAGCCCCACAACGCATTGCTGTGCGTGCTGCATCCATAGCTGTATTACCACCGCCAATTACAACTATATCATCACCTTTTTTAATTGGCACTTCATTTACATCAATACTATTACTATTAGATAATTCCACCATCTGTAAAAAATATGTTGCTTGTACTACACCCTTTAAATCTGCACCCTCTATTGATAAAGATTTAGACAGAGCATTTCCTGTGCCGATGAAGATAGCATCGAAACCTTGATTAAACAACTCATCTACAGTGATTTCTGTACCTACCATTATATTTAATTTAAAATCTACACCTAATTTTTTTATACGTCTTACTTCACGACGCACAACTTGTTTTGGTAAACGAAATTCTGGTATGCCATACATCAATACGCCACCAGCTTCTGGCTGAGAATCAAAAACCGTTACTTTAAATCCCATTTTGGCTAAGTCCCCAGCTACTGTAAGCCCAGCAGGACCTGATCCGATGACTGCAATATTTCCTGGTTGAGATTTGGCTACATTTGGAGCTACTAATTCAAGCTCTCCATCCATATCCGCAATAAAACGTTCTAATTTTCCAATTCTTATACCTTGACCTTTACGACCTAAAATACAAGAACCTTCACACTGACGTTCATGAGGACAAACTCTACCACAAACCGCTGGCAAATTGCTACGCTGAGCAATAATCATACTGGCTTTACCTAAATCTCCATGAGATAAAGCATCTATAAATTCTGGAATATTATTATTAATCGGGCATCCTGTACGACACGTTGGTTTCTTGCAATTTAGGCAACGCTTTGCTTCAACTATAGCTTCTCTGAGCGTATAACCATTCGCATCATATCCTACATCAGCTGTATTTGACATATAATTCACCTCTATGGTTTTAGTACTAAATTATTTATTTTAATTATACCATTAAAACAATCGAATATACAATTATTTTAACAAAAAAAGCCATCAGTTATAAGAACTAATAGCTTTTCTGCTTAAATTTTATATTTTATTTTTAACGTTTCTCGATATTTTTAACTTCTAACTCAATACCGCCATGCCAATCTTTATCTACTTCAGCATAAATGCGTACAGGAGAATTCATTGACAATTGATACCATATATCATCATCAACTTCCACTGTCATGGAATTACCTTCATTATCAGTGAATGTATATAAATCTTTATAAATATGTTCAGTGAATGTTCCATCAACTAATACACGTTGATCATCCCAACCATTAGCTTTAATTTCTGCAATTGTTGTCACTTGAGCATTATTGCCATTATGATGTTTTGCCGCGAAAACAACAGCTGTACCCAAAACAAAAACAGTCACTAAACTCAATACTAACGCTAACATTTTTTTCATATTATCACTCCTATATATTTATTAAAAATAAAATCCTTATTTATTATTTTTATCAGGTAAATAAACTTCAACATTTTACACTTTTATAATAAACAATTATTATTAAAAAAGAATTATACACTAATTAAAATTAGATTAAAAATAACTTATAGTACTTTTTATTTACTTAAAAACATGGTTTCATATAAATAAGAAGTATTTTAGGAGGAATTTTTATGAGCAAAATTTTAATTGTAGAAGATGAACACCGCATCGCTCGTTTTTTACAAATGGAACTAGAACATGAAGGTTTTTCAACTGCTAGCGAGAGCAATGGTCTAAGAGCTTATGAACGTATCATTCAAGAAGATTATGATCTAGTCTTGCTAGATATTATGTTACCTGATATGGACGGTTTGACAATCTGTAAAAATGTGCGTAAATTATCTGATATTCCAATCATCATGCTTACAGCAAAAGACGAAATAAATGATAAAGTAACAGGACTAGATATCGGTGCTGATGATTATATTACTAAACCTTTTGCTATTCAAGAGCTCTTAGCCAGAATACGTGCTGCTTTGCGTAAGCACAATAATTCTGCCACTAAGCCAATAGAAGAGCCTTCTATTTTTAAATTTAAAAATATAAACGTTTATCTTGATCGCCACGAAGTCAAAGTTCACAACAAATTAGTCGAACTTACAAAAAAAGAATACGATTTACTTTTATATTTACTCCGCAATCATGACCATGTCTTATCTAGAGAACAAATTCTTCAATCCATTTGGGGTTATGAATATATGGGGGATACTAATGTAGTTGATGTCTATATTCGTTATCTACGTGCCAAAATTGATGATTATTTCAACGAAAAATATATTTATACAGTAAGAGGCATTGGCTATGTTATCAAAACTTAAGACTTTTTTAAATATATGTATTCATCCACGTTTAAAATACATGCCTATCTCGTTAAAATTGGCTTTTATCTATAGCATAATGCTCTGTCTAATACTATTTGTCACCCTAAGTAGTACATTAATAGGCATTCATTATGTATTATTTCATGAAGCTGAAGTCTCCATCACTTTATCTGCCAATTATGTAGAAAAAAAGGCAAATAATGAAACTGTTCCTGAATTACTCCAAGATGTGAAAAATTCCGCATTAATTCCTGGAGTAGTCATGCGTGTAACTGATAGCAATAATAATATTGTCTATGATAGCTTACCTATGTATATTTCGATAAATCATGTTCAAGAAGCCCTTGCTAAACAAGAAAAAGATCCTGAGCTAGAAGAATATATTCGCAACGCTCTTTTACCTTCAGATTTAAAGTTCGTCGATTTTAAACATTTTTGGATTTTCTATACACAAAGAACGATTACTAAAGATAATGAAACATATACACTTCACTTCTTGCGAACGATTACAGCTGAAAAAGTATTCTTAGAAGAATTATCTGAAACAATCCTCTATGCAGGTCTCATCGGCGTGATAATTTCCATACTCTGTGGTTTTCTTCTCAGTAGAAGATTATTAAAACCACTTAGAGATATCACGACCACAGTAAAAAATATCGAAATTCAAGATTTAAATCAACGCATCAAAGTTCAGCCTACTAAGGACGAATTGGAAGAACTTTCCAATACCTTTAATTTAATGCTCGAAAGATTACAAAAAGGATTTGAACAACAACGTCAATTCGTCTCTGATGCTTCTCACGAGCTTCGCACTCCTGCTACTGTAATCTGCGGTTATTCTGACATGCTCGCTCGTTGGGGCAAAGATGATCCTCAAACTGCTGATGAATGTATCACTGCTATTCATTCTGAAGCTATCAATATGCAACGCTTGATTGAAAAACTCCTCTTTTTGGCTAGGGCTGACCAAAAACGTCAAGTTCTGCATAAAGAATCATTAAATCTAAAGCCATTAATTGCCGATATCGCCAAAGATACACAATTGATAGCACCCCAACATACTGTAACTTGCACACATAACGATGAAGGCTATATCTTCGCTGATGAACTGGTAATGCGTCAAATGCTTCGTATATTTTTAGACAATAGCATAAAATATACTCCTGATGGCGGTAAAATTACTATTTCCTCAGAAAATAAAGCTAATCACATGGTTATAAAATTATCCGACAATGGTATCGGTATCGCTAAAGATAAACAAGATAAAATATTTGAGCGTTTTTATCGCGTAGATAGTGCTAGAACGAAAAATGGTGTTGGTGGCACAGGTCTAGGCTTATCCATTGCTAAATGGATAGCTGATGCCCATAATATTGAAATAAGATTAATTAGCGAATTAAATAAAGGAACGACTATTATCTTAATTATCCCTAAAGATAATTAAATAAAAAATGCACCTAGCTTAAATTTAAATTAAGCCCATGGTGCATTTTTATTTATAAAATCTCAATCAATATTTAGCTTGTCCATTATTGAAATAAATCATTGTTTTCGCTGGCAAAGTTACCATTGTACCATTTGGTTGTTGCCATGAAATAGCTTTTTTTAGTACTCCAGAAGTTACATATCCTTCTTTAGAAAAACTGATATCTTTACCGCCAGCAAATTCTACAAAGCCTGCCATTTCATCGCCAGCTAAACCTGTTTTAAAACCGTATGGTCTTAAAATAGCATCATCTCTTAAGCGACCATTTTTCACTGAACCATCAGGATAAAAGCCCAATTCATATTGATCCTCAAATGTTATCAAGCCATATTTATCTTTATTCACACTCACTGTTACTTCTTCATCAATAGTACCAGATAATACAGTGCCGTCGGTGGCAAAAGTTACAGGCTTATTGCCTTTATAACGCACATGTGCATATGTTGGAAAAGGAATAGATACACTTGTGAATGGGTGAAAAATACGTGGATAGAAAATGCTATTATTACTTTCCTCATAATAATCATTGATTACATTTCGCCAGCCAATAGGACGAAGTGCAATATCGCGATTTAATACACCTGATACAACTTCATTATTCTCATTTAATTCCACTACTGTACCCTTTTTAAATTTTAAATCATCATTTGCCACGCTAAAACCTTGAGGAACTAATACTTTTGTCTTATCTAAAGTTATAGTTTTTGCCTCTGCCATGGACATAGATAAGCCAAAACAAAGTAAACCTACTGCTAAAAATATTTTTAAATTCTTCATTTTATCACCTCGTATACTCAATTTATATTTTATTTATACCATATAATCTAAATACTTGCCATACGACAAAAGCTCATCAAAATTGAAATTGATGAGCTTTTATTTATCTTATTAAATTATCACTTATATTATTCTGGTTTTTTAATTACTTCAATGCCACCCATATATGGACGAAGCACTTTTGGAATTACTACAGAACCATCTGCTTGCTGATAGTTTTCCAATACAGCAGCTACTGTACGACCTACTGCAAGACCAGAGCCGTTCAATGTGTGTACGAATTCAGGTTTTGCACCTGGGCTACGACGGAATTTAATATTAGCACGACGTGCCTGATAATCACAAACATTGGAGCAAGAAGAAATTTCACGATACATATTCTGGCTAGGGAGCCATACTTCAATATCATAAGTCATAGCAGCAGTGAAACCGATATCACCTGTGCAAAGTTTTACTACATGATATGGGATTTCTAAAAGCTGTAATACTTCTTCAGCATTATGAGTCATTTTTTCTAATTCTTCATAAGAAGTTTCTGGTTTTACGAATTTAATCATTTCAACTTTGTTGAACTGATGTTGACGAATAAGACCACGAGTATCACGGCCAGCACTACCAGCTTCAGCTCTAAAGCAAGCAGTATATACGCTGTAGTATTCTGGTAATTTATCGCCATCTAAGATTTCATCGCGATGGAAATTAGTAGCAGGAACTTCACCAGTTGGTACTAGATAATAATCCATGCCTTCTAATTTAAACATATCTTCGGAGAACTTAGGTAACTGACCTGTACCTGTCATGCTGTCTTTGTTAGCGATAAATGGAGCGAGCATTTCTGTATAGCCCTGTTTATCTACATGTAAATCCATCATGAAGTTAATCAAAGCACGTTCAAGTCTTGCACCTAAACCTTTATAGAAAGTGAAGCGTGCACCAGTAACTTTAGCAGCTCTTTCTGGATCTAAAATGTCAAGGTCTGCCCCGATATCCCAATGAGCTTTTGGTTCAAAATCAAATTCACGAGGAGTGCCCCAACGGCGTACTTCTGGGTTATCGCTATCATCTTTACCGATTGGCACAGATTCATGACACATATTTGGAATGCGAAGTAAAATATCATGTAATTCATCTTGAATTTCACGGA
>ENA-ORNW01001717-ORNW01001717.1-human-gut-metagenome-genome-assembly--contig:-NODE-1717-length-16072-cov-3.039458_pt1 | contig 16072 bp, 19 predicted proteins | sample MGYA00242121_ERZ509034 | MGnify/ENA primary metagenome ERZ509034 (study PRJEB26280, sample SAMEA2338689) | human gut metagenome | biome: human gut; feature: human-associated habitat; material: faeces... | reverse complement strand
GCATAGGTTGCGGTCTTCATGCCGAAATAACCGGCAAGCCCCGAGAAGAAACCGCCCGTCAGGAAGGCGAAGGGCACCCAGGGGTTCTGCACCCCGGCGCCGTAGGCCAGGTAGGCGAAGAACAGCGCCAGGATGATGAATACGATCAGCACGACCTTGTACTGCTGGCGCAGGTAGGCCATGGCGCCCTTGCGCACGTGCTCGGCGATCTCGCGCATGCGCGGGGTACCTTCGTCCTCGCGCTTCATGCTGCGGTAAAATGCCCAGGCTACGGCCAGAGCAATGACAGCAGCGGCAGGGACGATCCAGAAAATCAAAGGAATGTTCATTTCGATAGAATTAAGGTTTTTAGAGTTTGTCGAATCGGTTATTAATACAAATATAATAATTTATCCCGATACTGTACTTTCCCGGACGGGCCGATATACAGCACAAAAAATCCCGGCAGCTCCGCACTCCCCCCCCCGCCCTGAGGCAACGAAAAACGGAAAGGAGCGAAGCCTTCGAAACACTTCGAATCTTCGCCCCTTCCCGTTTATGCGCCTGCGGCGTTCAGCGGATCACCGCACCGCTACGAGCCGAAGTTGTCGTAGATAATATATTATATACAATGTAAATCAAACACTTAGGTTATATCTTGGGAAATCAGGTAACAAACGAGTAACAAAAAGCATAAAACAGCCCCTTTGCTACACAAATCTCGCACAACAAATATACTCAATTTTTATTATATACATATTGTGCAGCTTGTTGCTCTACCTCCTCATCCGTAGACACTCTAATTTGAAGCATCCAGTTTTCTAATTCTTTTTTGTTAAAGTAGGTTGATTTGCCTTTTTTATAATGAGGAACTTGTTTTTTACTGACGAGACAATATAAGCGAGATTTTGACAACCCGGTAAGTAAAGCTGCATCATCCATATTTAAGGCGCTTTTAGCTCCCAACAATAGATACTGCTTTATACTCTTTAATTCTTCATAAATATCTTGTTCCATATCCACCTAATTATTTAAAATGGCAACTCCTGTTGCCGTCCGTCAATATGATCTCTTTCCTTTGTTTTAAACCTCCGCCACGAAATAGGCGGATTCGGTTCCCTGTATTTACCCCGCGTGGCTCGGCGCCTGTCGCGCTGCGCCCGCAAAAACTGGAGCTTCCTCTTCGCTTGGTTGATCCGATGATTGCATATGCCATGTATAATTATCATCAGTTCTTCCCGGCTCAGTTCATTTGTCCATACCGTATAGTCGGCGATAGTTGGCCGCCCTTCCGCCCTTCTCCCCATTTGCTTTAATCGAAATAAGTTGCTACCTTTGGAGTGATGTGTCAAAGGTGGGGCTTGAGAGCGCCACAAACGCAAAGGGCTCCGGATCAGGGAGCCCTTTACATTGCCGGCTTGATTCCGGTAAAGGCGATCATAACTATTATTGCCAGTATTACGACCAGCCAAACTATTATGGTTGTAGGCCTTTCATTATATTGCTTTTTCATAATTTCTTCTCTGTTTTCTCCAGCTCTTCAAGGAGGGCATCGGCGAAGTCGATAGCCTGACGAGCAATCAGTGTTTCAGCTGGTATGTTTGCGTACTCGCCTTTTGCCTGCCAGTCAGTAGAGACAAGCACAGGAAACGCAGCTGCCATCATCTGCCCGGCATACACCCGCCGCCAGTACTCCCGGTCAACTGTTAAGTTTTCCTTAATAGTCGGATCAGCCTTTTCGAACTTATCCTCGATATGGTTCCCGTACTCTCCCCGCGCCAGCTTCTCGGCGTAGTCGTCGTCGCGCATCATCAGGTCTTCAGCGCTAATAACTCCATCAAATTGAAGCCCATTAGGAGAAAATGATCGCATGTGCTCTATCCCTGATTCTGTTTTATATAGTGCTATAATTGGGTATTTAAGATCAACACGATCAAAGCATATAATACGAGCTTCCATTCCGTCTCTCGTGCACACTGGAGCGCCTGCTTTGGCGGCCGATAAGTCAAATTCTCTCATAGCTATCTCATTTTATAATTTTCACACTCTCGTCAGCCCCAATGACCCCCCGACGGCGCAACCGTTTGATAAAGTTCTTCATGTTCAACGCCTGTTCGTAGTAACAGTTTTTTTCGACTTTCACATTCGATTTGATATGCCGTACAACCGTATCTGTGTCTGGATCGTATTGGCGTGTTATATCAGCTCGCATTTCCACTTTAGAGGCTTCCCGAGTAGTCGTGTTAAACTTGTAGAGGGTGTGGCCGGGAATCTTCGTCAGCCGACCGATCAGTTTATATTCGTTCTGTTTCTTCTCGACGGCTTCGATCTGCGCCTTGCAAATCTTCTCGTTCGTGATACCGTCGTGTGGGGTTAGAATATCCATAGTTATTTCAGTTTTTCGAGATTTTGCGAGAATCTCGCTATTTTTTTTCAAAACGGAGCGTCGCAATCTTTGCACGCCCCTCTGTATTTGAATAATACATAGAAGTGTCCGAATAGCCATACCTCCAAATATCTATGGCCTGCGGTGTGCTCGTGACACCAGCATTTCCCCATGCGTATCTTAAATATATTCATACTCATTGCTATTTTACTAATTCGAAAAGTGTTTTATCCTTTGCTATCGTCCCGATTTTCACCCGTTCCGCCTCTTCTTTAGTGTCGAACTTTAATATCATTCCTTCGCGTATTGGGCACCCATTATCCCGCCATAGTACATAAACCATAAGACACCACTTGTCGTCCCAAAACGTGGGCGTCCCATATATCTCAGCCACGTAAGCATATATTTTACGGGTGACTATTTGACAGATCAAATCGCTCATTTCACCAATTCAAATTCGTAAGCCACCACCCACGGGTTCCGATCCCACGTTCCACGGCCGGACACCTTGTCGATTAGTGCGGCGAAGGCTCGCCTGGGTGATTTATAATCACAGATCAAAAATTGTTTTGTGTCTATAAAATAGTATGGGTATTCTAATGCTTGCGAACCTACACGCACTCCTTCCTTTACGCAATCCTCGTCCGAAATATCCTGCAACCGCTCGCAACGGATTCCCGTGATGCGGATTTGGTGAGGCATCAGGTCAGCACGGACGAACATTTTGTTAGTACTTCCGGGCACAAACGCCAAATCCGTAAATTCCTGCACCACATCGTTGTAGCATTGCGACACGGCCACGACTTCGCCGAGCTTATAGCGGGTATACTTCGAGTGCCTGACATCAATAAAATCCCCGTATTCGTTTTCATAAACCAAGGTGTTGCCTCTCGTGTCCCACGTAAGTCCGAAGAACTCATCAGGAATCAACCGTCGCGTCATGGTCTTTCGCCCCTCGATGACCGCATTCGTCAGTCCGTAGCGGTCGTTAAACATTATCTTCTGCATGGTTATTCAGTTTTAAGTAATTCCGGGGTGTCGTGGATATTACCTATTTTCGTAAATGAACAACACCAAATTTCCTCAGGTTCATTGTTCGCATCTACAAAACAGAACATCCGATCTCGATAGGCAATTACGCTACGCCTATTGATTTTCATGAGATTTTCCCATTCTACTATATCTCCCTCCCAAACATCCGTGCCGTTATTGTCTTTCAGCCCAATATACTCGCCGACGGTAGTGGGATCAACTTCATATAATCCTGTAAAGGTCTTGATAAATATCCGGCCTGCGTCTGCGCCGTCAAATTCAAGAACTTGGAGAAGAAGCTGCTGAAGTAATAAATGAGGTTGTAGAAACTATTATCGGCGGCACGGCAGAAGATATTGCAAAAGAGCTTGGCGATGCCTTCATAGAAGCGTTTTTAGAAGGTGAGGACGCCGCTAAGGCCTGGGGTGAAAAGGTAGACGAAATTGTTGCTGACATCATGAAACAAATGTTAGTCAGCAAATTTGTTGAAGAACGTATCGGAGATATTTTTGACCAGTATAAATCCAAATGGTTCAAGGATGGAGTTTTTGTCGGGATTGACGGTGTGATTGATTCCATGGGAAACTTTGCTGACGATCTCAACAAAGTTGGTGAGGAATTTCAAGCTATTTGGGACAGCCTTCCCGCTGAAACAAAGGAATTACTTGGGAATGCTGGCGCAGCTCGTCAGGAAGCCACGGAAAGAGGCTTTCAAACAATGTCGCAAGATACGGGCGATGAGTTAAACGGCCGATTCACGGACATTCAAGGCAAGGTTACCGACATCCGCGGCTATGTAATGGCGCAGACGCAATCAATAATCGGTCTTTTAACATCTATGGCCAATATTGAAACAGCCATGTACGCAAGCGTACAGGTAAATAATGAACTGCTCCGATATGCTGTGATGACCTACATGGAAATTGTGGAAATAAACGGCAATACAGCAGCCATGAGAGTTGCATTACAAGGTATTCAAGAGGATATTGCCGCAATCAAGCGCAACACCAGTGAACTATAACATGAAAATTGGTAAAGACATAGCAGACCTTGACAAGTTCATCAACGGCATTGAGGATGAAGTTGTAGATTTCATGGATGAGAAAGCACGGGAGGCATTAATAAGACAGAAAGAAGCTCGGCTACTATCTGGCAAACGCGACTACCTAAACCACACATGGAACTTACGCAGCGCCCTTGGTTACGTAGTTACTTATGAAGGCAAAGAAAAACGGCGATTTATTGGCGACCAAAATCATCCAGATCCGACGGCGGCCATTGAAACCAATAAAGTACTCAACGAAGAAAATAAAGCCGGAACAAGCATTATTTTCGCAGATGGCATGTATTACGCCGGCTTTGTCAGCTCTAAAGGTTATGATGTGATAGATACAGCCGAATTATTTTTAGATAAAGCATTAAACGAAAGAAAATGAAAAGGGATTTACTCATAAACGGCTACGATGCCTATGCAATGGGTATCACAATGGGATCGGGTTTCATTGCAAGTCTGAGAGCACCGGCAAGCCTCAAAGATTTTGTAGAGAATGACGACCCCAAAAAGGACGGCAAGCAGGTAATTTACCCCGAAAAACCGAAAGTTGCCGCCCGCGATCTGACGCTTACATTCGTGATCTTCGGCGACACGCTTGCAGAGCATACGGCGAATTACAACAGTTTTATAGAACTACTAAAAAGAGGCAAAATAGACATTAGCGTACCTTTAATATCTGCGGATATTTACCATTTGACCTACATGGGCAATTCAGGCAGCTACATGATGTCCGCAGACCTTACCACCTCACAACTGACAGTAAAATTCAATGAACCCAACCCAGCAAACAGGGTCGCAGAAACAGAAAATATATGACAACCCAACACAATAAGAGTGTAGATGCCATACGGGCGATGGCACTACAAACGGGCGCTTGTAAAAAGATAAACCGCGTCCAAGACTTCCCCGAGCTAATCAAACTGATGTTTACCCCACAAGGGATCGAGTTCTGCCAAGACCACAACTTCCCCTCGGTCGAAGTGTTCAGAAAGAACCGAGACAGTTTAGAAAGGCTGGGAGTATATGTAGATGCGGGAAATATCGCGCTCAAAGGTAAAGAGTACGTATGTATCGTCGGAGATACAGATGCTACTATAGAAGCGGCAGGGACTAAATTCATCCATACGATAATCCTGATGCACGGCGCACGGGCCAAGATCACCGCCAAAGACTACGCCGTGCTCAATATCGTAAGAATCGGCGGCGAGTATTCAATAAAGAAAGACGGAACTGTGATTGTACTGTAAAACAAAGCCGGGAATAATCCCGGCTTATTCTAATTAGAGCGAATTCAGATGTATTCATTTCTTATAAAAAGTCTTATCGTTATTTTCAGCCAGCCCATATTTTCTCATTTTAAATGAATTATCTGATTCTATGGATATTATACGTTTATCTTCTCTCCCATTAATCTCACCACTTTCTGAATAGGAGTAAAACGAAATAATAGCGCCATCATAATCCACATTAACAGAATAATAGCAATTTTCTGCTATTTCTAATAAGTGGTCATTGAAATATGTAACAAGATAAGCCGTCCCATAAACAACAACTCGACCGTCAATTACAGAAACTTTTTCTTGGGCTGATGAGTAGGGGGTAAATGTTATTTCCTCCGTTTCGGTAGTATTAGTCGTAAAACTATACAGAGACCCAATAAATTTACCATTGAGAACCTGTAATATTTCTTTTTCTGCTGGTGATGGTGAATCACCATTTTCTTTATCGTCAGAACAACTGGTAAAGACAAATGGAATTATTAAAATAATTGAAATTAAAAATTTTCTCATAGCTTATTTCAGTTTTACTGCAAATCCAGAAGCAATATACCCATCTACTACTTCACCATATTTGGTTCCTCTAATAATAGGCGTTATATTGAAATTTAGAAGAGCATTTGCACCAAGAGATTTTGCCTCTTTAACTATTTCAGCCACCATATAATCATAGCTCGGTTTAAATACATTTTCTTCTTTCCATTTAGCCTCCTTATTAATATATCCATCTTTTACGCCTATTGTAAATTTAATACTAAGATCACCAACGGATTCATAAGTAAACCCAGAAGAACTTGGGGTGATAGTAAATCCATCAGCAGTATACTCTCTATAATCAGCCAAATAGGTTTTTTGCGAATACTTTTGGATGGCGCAACTGCTCAATACTACACATGCAGATAATAAAAGTAAAATTTTCTTCATATTAATAAAATTTAGTGAGTTAGTAAATCAAATTTACAATTTCAAATTGGAATATCCAAAAAAGCGAGGAGTGATTTTCGCCACCCCTCGCCTCATGTTTTAATGTTGCCTCTCCTTTGTCGCACGTTATGCGCGTATTTGTGCCAAATCACGGCCTATCTGCCGCAAGGCATCTAATATTTCCTCCGTGCGTTTCTCAGATGGTTTTTTGGTGCCGTAAATATATTTCGACAACAAACTTTTGTGAATACCTATCGTGCGGGCAATCTCCGACACATTCAACTGCGGGAATCGACGGAATACATCCCCTATCACATTATTTGTGTCCGGTTCATCCGTGGCGTAGAAACTCGACAGGTGTATATCTTCGTCGATCTCCTCCCAGCGGATAGCATCCCCAAACTTGTTTATTTTCCACGCCTCGCGCTGGTCGTCGGTAGCTTCTTTGAGTATGGGGAAATACTCCAGCGGGCGGCTGTATGTTTTGCCGTCATTAGTGGCTATGTATATTCGGCCACCCTCGAACCAAACTTTTGTAATCTTCGCCATAATCATAATGTTTTGTACTTTGCAGTTTATTCCTCTTCTCCGAAATACTCGTGCCACTTGGCGATGATCTCCGCCTCGTACAACTCGATCACTTCGAGCGCGCGGCGCATATCGTTCGCTTTTATCCCCCGGTTGTACTTTATTTCTCGTGTAGCGATTTCTACCTTTGCGTCGTTGTCGCCGTACTCGATATGAACATGTATTGGCAAATGTTCGTCAGAGTAGAAATAAAATCGCAATCCAAAAAGGTTTAAAATTGTAGGCATCGTTATTCGTTTTTATCTACTGCAAATATAAGTCCAAAAATTTAGACCCACAAATAAAAGCGTGAAAGTAACCCCCGTATACCACTATTTCCACACCACGTTGGGGGCGCCTCGCAGAAATGCGGGGCGTTTTTATGTGGTGCCACATGCAATATAAACAGCACGAAGTGCGTTTTCGTATATAAATTGGGCTATTGTAAAAAATATTGCGTAATTTTGCAATGTGGCACATATTTTTATATATTTGTATAATATAAGGAGGTTCGGCTATGGCGACACCGGTTTTTAATTCTGAAAAATCTTTACAGGCTGTCCTGTATATTGCGAACAGGGTGGAGCGTAAAGATTTCCATAAAATTTTTAAAGTGCTCTACTTTGCAGATCGGGAGCACTTGATAAAGTATGGCCGTCCGATTACTGGTGACACCTATATTGCGATGAAAGACGGGCCGGTTCCGTCAAAGATTGATGATATATTCAAAGCTGTACGCGGAGATAGCTATTTTGCCAAGTATGCAGATATAGCGAAGTTTTCTGAATTATTCAGTGTCCACGATTGGTATTTTATTTTACCAAAAAAAGAAGCTAATTTATATTATCTTTCAAAGACAGACATTGCCGAACTTGATGATTCAATAGCCAAATATGGCTCAATGGCATGGGAAGAATTGCGTGAAAAATCGCATGATTACGCATGGCATGCCACTGCAAAAGATCGTCCGATTGCCGTTGCTGATATTATGCGAGAAGATGGGGCTGATGAAGAATTTATCAACCATGTTACTTCATTAATGGACTTCCAAAAGGCTTGTTTGTAATATGGATATTTCCCCATTGGCCCGTGCTGTTATAAAAAGAGGTACTATACTCCATTCTGATGAATTCGACTACGTTGATCATGGAAAGATGTTTGTTGTAATGGGAGAGGATGACACGCAATTATACGGCTTCTTTTTTATAAATTCCGACATAAATCCTAAAATTTGGAAAGACGAGAAAGCATTGAGTATGCAAATGCAACTCAAGAAGAGCAACTATCCTGATATACTCAAATACGATTCGTTTCTCGGCTGCCAATCCCTACTCCATATTTCGAAATCTGAACTTATAAATCAATTTTCGGACGGCAGAGCGCAATATATCGGTGATTTAGTAGAAGATGATATTAATATGGCGCTCGAAGCGGTTCGACGGTCTGATTTGTATTCTGACTACGAGAAAGATACATTCTTTAAATAAATTGTGATGGACATGGGTGTAGACGCCTAAAATAATGGATCATTTTGTTATAGACGTACGGGTCTATCCGTATAATGTGTAAATTGAAACATCTGTATAGAGCCCTAAATAGTTATTTTAGGGCTCAATTTTATTTTACGATTAATTTTAAGTCCCAGAATATATGTTCGGGTAGGGAGAAATCCCTGCTTTTTTATTGATATTTTTACAGCTCCCCATTGTTATTAAAATGCACAGTCACACATTTGCACAGAGGCTTGAGGAATCGCCGAGCCCTTGATGCAAATGATTATTTACTCTCCGACAGGAACAGAAATATTGGACGCGCCAGTCACCAAAGAGGCTATCATCAAATATGTCCTCATGGGAGACTACTATATCGAGCTGCCCTTTAATCTCCTTGAACCAACGACATTTGCTCGTGGTTCCTACATCACATATAAAGGCCGCAAGTTCGAGATTATGTCCACGGTGCGCCCGGAGTTCGACAACAAGACCGGCGGCTATAAATACACTCTCAAATTCGAGGCTCAGCAAAACCACATGAAGCGTTTCGTATGCTTCTGGCTGGGTGGGGACAATCCCGAAGCCGTATTTCACAACACCACAGACCTCGAATCTTTCGCGGCGTTGATCGTCGCCAACATGAACAAGCAGCTCGGAGGCGAAAACTGGCAGGTAGGCACGATCACCGTTGACAATCCTAAAGCTACGAAGCTTGTATCGTTCAATGGCGATAAGTGCTGGGACATCCTCAATACGATTGCCGAAACCTTTGAGACGGAATGGTGGACAGAGGAAAACGGCGACCTCGTATCGTTATGCTTTGGCAAACTGGACTTCGGATCCCCCGAAGAGTTCAGAATGTAGTGAAAAACATTCCCGCAAAGAAAGGGGATGATTCGAGCTACGGCACCCGGTTCTACGTCTTTGGCTCTACTCGCAATCTTACAAGCGACTATGGGCAAGCTCCGCAAGGAGGTGAAACGAATCATGTATCTGAAATTCGGCTTCGCCTGCCGGACGGACAGCGGTATATCGACGCAATACCTGGTCTTTCGGGAAGCGACATTGTGGAGCAGGTCGTGTTCTTCGATGACATATACCCCAAGAATACGGAGACTGTCACCAGCATTGAGACCGTACGGGAGATCATCGAAGGGCAAACGGATAAGGCGTATGTCATGTACTGCAAAGACACGCCGTTCCGGCCTTCGGACATGATTAAAGGCGAAACCCTAGGTGCTACCTTCACGAGCGGCAGTCTTATGGGGCGGGATTTTGAGCTAAGTATAAACTACAAACCAGAGACGTGGAAACCGGAGGATGGATTTGATAAGAAGTTCGAGATCATCGCGCAAGTAGAATCATCCGGTGAAAGCCAACTTATCATCCCCAACGAAAGCCTGCATCCCGAGCCTGGAGATACGTTTGTCATAACAGGCGTAAAACTACCTAAAGAAAGGATCGAGGAGGCTGAAAAGGAGCTCTTGAAGGCCGGGGAATCATATGCCGCGAAACACAGCAGCGACACGGACGTATACGACTGCGAAACTAATCCCGTATACTGCCAAGAAAACAAGAAGAATTACGATGCCGGGCAAGCGGTTCGCCTTGTGGATCCACGCTTCGGAGAAAGCGGCCGATTATCACGCATCCAGGGATACGAAAAAAAACTATATAACGAATATATCGCCACATATACGGTAGGCGACAATACGGCATATTCTCGTATCGGCAACATAGAATCGGAGGTGAAGGCAAACCTGTACGCACAGCGCATAGGCGTTACCGAATCGGGAGCCTCAATCTACCTTATCACCCGCTACGATTCCACTGCCGCCGCAGACTACAATGCCTATTCCGCCAAGCGTGCACTATGGGAATTCGCCAACAAACAGTTCCCGGACACATTCAAAGGTAAAATGACCTTTGACGACGGTGCCCAGTTCGGGGGGTTCGCATCCGGCATGACTGGCTTTGGCGGCATAATCGACAAGAAAGGGAACGCAGAGATGCAGAGCCTGAAACTTCGGGGATTCCTGGAGGTTCCGGAACTCCGCTACAACCGTGTCGAAATATCCATGGGCGATACGTGGTATGCTCCAAGTGCCGGGATCATCGAAAGCGTCGACACCACGACCCAAACCATCACCCTCAAGCTCGAAGAAGGCGAAATCGGAAGTCCTCGGGTCGGGGATATATGCATGGGCATCTTCCACAATTTGAACACTTCGGAGAATGCAACCGCGGATTATGACGACGGACGTGGCAACAGGCGCTTTGCCGGGTTCGCCACCTGCTATTTCCGCATCACCGAGGAGCTGGACACTACAACTTACAAGACCTTCAAGTATCAACTACGCCCGGTATCGGGAGCTTACCCCACCCAATATCATCCGGCGGCGTCGATGACCTTCGTGGGCTATGGCTCCTTCTCAAATGAGGATCGGCAGACCTCCCGCTACGAAACCCGGACATACCAGCGTTATTTAACGGGAGTTTCCGATTGGGAGTTCACTGCGTCCAATATCGCCGCGCAATATGGCGACCTGTCAAACCTGTCCGTATTCGGGATAAACATGACGGGATATTCGGCATACCTGAACAACATCTACATGTCGGGCGTCATTCATCAGTTCACGCCCGGCGGCGAAGAGGTGCCCACGATCATAGATCGCGGAGTGTGGAGCGCCACGGAAACATACAACCGCAACGACGACGTATATTGGAACAACGGACATTGGCGCTGTCTGGTCGACGGCACCAAGACCGAGCCCGGCAAGGATGCCGAGGAGTGGGTATACTTAGGCGGATACGGGGTGCTCGAAACGGTCAGCATATTCAAAAAATCGGAGAGCGAACCGGCGAAACCTACGGAGCTTAAAATACCGCCCGAAGGTTGGACTACGGAGACGCTCCCGATGTCGGATCAACGTCCTACATGGATGTGTACCGGCACCGTTGTCGACGGAGAGGTTAAATCATGGTCTGCTCCTCAGCGCGTATCGGGCGAACCGGGATCCGACGGGAAGGACGGCAAGGATTACGAGTGGATTTTCGCGCGTACATCGCAATACAAAGCCCCTGCACAGCCACCCACCGCGCAGCAGGACGATTACATTCCCTCGTCCTCCGAAACCTCGGACGGGCAGGTGTGGACGGACGATGCCGTCGGGCCCGATAGCGACACCCCTTACGAGTGGGCCAGCAAGCGCGTGAAGGTAAATGGCATGTGGGGCAAATTCACCGACCCTGCGCTTTGGGCAAAATTTTCGTTCGACGGAGCGCCGGGTGTCGACGGAACCGATGTAGAATGGATATTCAAACGCACAAGTTCCAACACGGCCCCGAATACGCCGTCTGGCAGCGACGAAGACGGATATGTACCGAGCGGTTGGACGAACAACCCCACGGGCCCGAATTCCGAGCGCCCCTACGAATGGACTTGCGTACGCTATAAGACAGGCGGACACTGGAGCGGATATTCAGCAGCGTCCTTATGGGCGAAGTGGTCATTCGACGGCGCGGATGGTGTGGATGGTGAAGGGGTAGAATACATATTCACGCGTACGGAAACCGAGGATCCGGGCACCGTTCCGGATGTTCCCGATGTTGCGGAATACGATAATCCCCCGGCTCCATGGACGGATGACCCTACGGGAGTAGACGCCACATATCGCTACGAATGGGTGTCGAAGCGCAACAAGGTGGAAGGTGTTTGGGGCGCATTTTCCTCGCCCTCGATTTGGGCGCGGTATTCTTACGACGGGCAACCGGGGAACTGGACATCCTATGTATTTAAAAATAGCGATACGGAGCCAGCAAAGCCTACTTCCTACGACCCCATTCCGTCCGGATGGAGTGACGCGCCCACTGGTGTCGGTATATGGTGGATGTCCAAGGCTACGATAGACGCATCGACCGGAAAGGCCGGGGCGTGGTCGACGCCTATCCGCGTAACGGGCGAGGATGGGGAGCCGGGGCCGCATACTGACTTCAAATACGCCAAGAATAACAGCACCACCACGGCGCCGGCGCTGGTCAAAACGGATCGCACCCCCGCAGGTTGGAGCGACCCCCCGCCGTCGCTCTCTTCGGGTGAATATCTGTGGATGACCCAGGCAGAAATAGACGCCGACGACAATCTGTTGCACCCGACGGTAGGCTGGGCAACTCCGGTACGCATATCGGGAGAGCAGGGCCCTAAAGGTGATGACGGCGCCCCCGGCGAAGACGGTGCCCCCGGCAAGGATGGCTTGCAGGGCTGCATAACCCGCCTCACGGAATGGGCATCGGGAGTGGAATACCGCAATGACCTCGACCTCGTTTCCAATGGCCCCAGATACATAGACGTAGTTACGATCTATGCGAACAATAAGCAGCTGAAATTCCAGTGCGGCCAAACGCACACTTCGTCGAACTCCAACAAACCGACGGCGGGATCCGCATCGGCATATTGGCAACAACTCAACGACATGGTGCCGATATATACGCCCCTGTTGTTCGCAGAGAATGCCGTCATCAACTTCCTGCAAGGTATGGAGTTCGTGGTGCACAACTCCAAGACAGACATTTCCGTGAATACTATCATCGCAGGGCTCGTGGGTGGCGATATTCCCCTGTTCGTCGGGAGCAACACGCCGTCGAATGCGCCGTTCAGGGTTGCTAAGGACGGGGCATTCGTGGCCACCAAAGCCGATATTACAGGGACTATCAACGCATCGAGCGGAACAATAGGCGGATTTAAAATTGACGAATCATCATTAACAGCCACAGACAGCTTCGGTGAGATGCTTCTATCTTCCAATCTGATTAGGTTTACCAACGATAATACCAAGCTTTATCTTGGAGGCAACACCTGGCCGGGATCAACGGGTGGTGCCCTATATGGGCCTATAAGAGCAGAAGTAAGCCGCAGCGCAGCCGGCGGCACGGCAGGCAATGTCGGAGTGTATATAAATGTCACCGGAGCAGCATTATCGGATGGAACCACTACCGCTGCACGTCAGTCCGGAAACCATGCCTTATATATCCCCGAGGGGTTCATAACGGGTTTCAGGCTGAGGAATGTGCGAACCTCTTCTAATAGAACCCTGACCGACATGGACAGCGTGGTATTCAGTACGGCTACGGGCGAGATTACGCTGACTTTACCGTCTTCACCAAAACAAGGGCAGATTTATTTCATCCGAAAGGTCGGCAGCGGCAATGTCAAGTTGAAGCGCGGGAATACCCAGCACAGGATATGCACCAATTCCAACTCTCAAAACAACACTGAAATTACCTTGGATTGGGGTAAGTTGTGGATCATATTGTGGGATCATATGAACAGTATGTGGACGGCCAACTGGTGCCAATATTAACACAAAAACAGGATATATGAAAGCATTGAATTTAAAAGAATTTAAACTGTTCACCGATATTTCCCGCGCCGGGCATATTGTCGTCGACGCCCGGAAAGAGTTTGCCAACGCCATATACATGGGCATGAACGGCATCGTAGCGCATGACCTGGCATTCCGCATCCTCCACAGCGAAGGCGGCATCGAAGTTTCCGAGGAGGAGGAATCGATTATCGTCGATACCGCAAAGATGTGCAAGGCGGTATTCTATGACAGTATCATGTCCGCTCTCAAAAAAGAATAAACGCTCGAAAGGAATATGAAACGCATCCGGATAGGCAAGGACATAGAGATACATTGGCCGATACTTACCAATGGAGAGGAGGTAGCACTCGAAGGGCGCGACCTGAAACTCTTCGTCCATTTGCCTTCGCATATGGACATTCCCGTTGATTTCACCACCGAAGGCAACACCGCCATTTTCACCATTAGCGGCACAATGCAGAAGTCCATCGGGGTGTACCGTCTCACCATGTGGGAGAATTTGCAGAAGAGAGGGCAAACGGCGGTCGACTACTGCAAGGCCTTCGAATTGGTTCCTACGACACTCTTGGAAGGTGGCGAAGACGAAAGCAACCTTACAACGGAAACTGTCGACCTCGAGGCGTCAAGCCTTGTTGTCGGATTGCCCGGCGAGAGTGCCTATGAGGCATTCAAGAAATACAACCCGAATTCCGAACTTACGGAGGAAGAATATGCCGAAGCCCCTATTAACGCTGCAAACGCCGCGAACGAGGCGGCAAAAGCGGCAAATGACGCCGCAGGTAAAATTGGGGATATTGACAAACTCCTTGCCGAAAAGGTCGACAAGGAAGAAGGGAAAGGGCTTTCGACGAACGACTACACCGACCAGGAGAAGGAGAAGCTGGCCGGGCTCTCCAACTACGACGACACGGAGATAAGGAAGGAGTTGTCCGACAAGGCATCCAAGAAGGAGCTGACGGAGGCTGCAGCGGGCACGCTGACTGAGGCAAAGTCGTATACGGACACAAAGACGGCAGAACTATGGAATAATGTCGGTGATACGTTTGACGCTATGTCCGAGGAGCTCAATAGCAACATATCCGGCGGGAATGCGCAGACACTGACCGAAGCCAAAAACTATACAGACAAGGCGATCTCTGAAATTCCCACCCCGGACGTCAGCGGGCAGATCGAGCGGCACAACACCTCCCCCACGGCGCATCCCGACATTCGGGAACTGCTCAACACCTGCGTAGGACTGCCGGAGTTCAACGACAAAACCTACGAGCTGACCTTCACGACAAAGGGCGGTGCGAAGTTCATCATCGACCTGCCTATCGAGATGATGGGGCTGCATTACAACGAGGATACCCAATCTATCGAGTTCGTAAATGCCGACGGCTCCATATCCTCCATCCCGGTTTCTGACTTCGTGAAAGTGTATGTCGGCTCTATCGGTTCCGAGATACAGGTTACGGTCGAAGGCTCCGAAATCCGCGCCTCCCTGCTCAACAACACCGTATCCTGGGACAAATTGACACTTGCATTGCAGGAGATGATCCAGGGCAAGGCCGACCGCACGGAGCTTCCCACGAAACTGTCCGAACTGGAAAATGATTCCGGATATGTGACTTCGGAAGAATTGAATACTGAATTAGGCTACAAAGACCACGTAGCCTACATCCTCAAGGACTTTACGAAGAGCTATTATAACAATACGGGCTCGGACATCACGGATCGGAGCATGGTCGTTACGCCTACGCAGTCAGGCGTGACGTCGAACTCCTCCCTGCCCAGCCGCATCCCGGTCGCAGCTTCGGACTTTATTTTCGTGCGCATGAAGCTGCGCGTGGACAAAGAGTGCTCTTTGCGGATCATTACCTATTCGGACAATCTCGACCAGCGGGGCCGCTGGTTCGTCCTCAAGGCAGACCGCACCTACGAAATCTACTACCGCGGCAAGGCGGCGTCGGTAGCGGGAGGGCTGAATGTGGGCA